>RRZT010314924.1_pt1 | contig 22473 bp, 20 predicted proteins | sample 2165551 | NCBI WGS metagenome assembly RRZT01 (sample SAMN10456910, study PRJNA506462) | wastewater metagenome | biome: wastewater; feature: sludge; material: wastewater sludge; isolation source: wastewater sludge with Escherichia coli K12::gfp cells carrying plasmid... | place: USA: Moscow, Idaho... | reverse complement strand
TTCACCCACCCGCCTGGGCAGGACGGCGAGCTAGCCGACGGGGGCCGGAGCAGCCTCGCGGCCGTCGCGCAGCCGCTGGCTGATGACCTGCGTGACTCCCTCGCGCATCGTCACGCCATACAGCGCGTCGGCGATCTCCATCGTCCGTTTCTGGTGCGTGATGACGATGAGCTGGGAATCCTCCTGGAGCTCCCGGAAGATGTCCAGCAACCGCCCGAGGTTGACGTCGTCGAGCGCCGCCTCGACCTCGTCCATCACGTAGAACGGGCTCGGCCGGGCCTTGAAGATCGACACCAGCAGCGCGACCGCGGTCAGGGACCGCTCGCCGCCCGAGAGCAGCGAGAGCCGCTTGACCTTCTTGCCTGCGGGGCGCGCCTCGACCTCGATGCCCGTGGTGAGCATGTCGGACGGGTCGGTCAGGACCAGGCGGCCCTCGCCGCCGGGGAACATGCGCGGGAACACCCGCTCGAACTGCTCGGCGGTGTCGCGGAACGCGTCAGCGAACACGCGCTCGACGCGGTCGTCGATCTCCTTGACGATCTGCAGCAGGTCCGCGCGCGAGCGCTTGAGGTCGGCAAGCTGCTCGGTCAGGAACTGGTGACGTTCCTCGAGCGCCGCGAACTCCTCGAGGGCGAGCGGGTTGACCTTGCCCAGCTGGGCGAGCGCACGCTCCGCCGTGCGCAGTCGCTTCTCCTGCTCGGCCCGGACGTACGGGACGGTGCGCGGCTCCCCCGCGTCCGCGTCGCCGTCGTCGCCCACGGCAGGCTCCCCGAGAACAGGAACAGGCCGGTCCGGCCCGAACTCGTCGACGAGAACCTGCGGGTCGATACCGAGCTCCTCGGTCGAGCGCAGCTCGAGCTGCTCGATCCGCAGCGCCTGCTGCGCGCGGGCGACCTCGTCGCGGTGCACGACATCGGTCAGCTCGCGCAAGGTCCCGGTGAGCGAGTCCACCTGTGCGCGAACCTCGACGAGGCGCGCGTCGCGCGCGGCGCGGGCGACCTCCTGGGCGTCGCGCTCCGCAGCGGCGACAGCGAGCGAGCTCTCGAGCACCTGGAGGGTGACGCGGGCGCCCTCGGCGACCGCGGACGCGCGCGCCGCCTGCCGAGCGCGCTGCTCGGCCCGCCTCGCCGCGCGGGCCTGCGCCTCGCGCTCCGCAGCCGCCGCCCTCGTGAGCGACTGGGCCCGACCGGCGAGGGCGCGGGCACGCTCCTCGCTCGTGCGCAGCGCGAGACGCGCCTCGGTCTCCTTGGCGCGGGCCGCGGTCGCCTCCTGCGCCGACGCGTCACGCACCGTCATGGCTGCAGCGAGCGCCTCCTCGGACGACTCAGGCTCGACCTCGGCGACTTCCAGCCGCTGCGCAAGGTCGGCGAGCGTCGCCTGCTGCGTCTCGAGCGTCGCCTCAGCGCGGGCGAGCGCATCCGCGGCACGCTCCTCCTCGGCCGCGGCAGCGCGGGCCGTCGCGCCGAGGTGCCCGAGCTGCTCGGCGACCGCCGCGAGCGCGGCGTCCGACTCGTGGAGCCGTTCGAGCGTTTCGTCGTGCGCCAGCGCGGCCGAGCTCTCTTCCGTCAGGGCCTCGACGAGCTGCCCTTCGAGCGTCGCCGCCTCCACGTCGGCGGCTGCCAGGCCGCTGCGCGCGTCGTCGAGCGCAGCCTGCAGGTGCAGGACGCTCGGCGCGGCCGCCGAACCGCCGAGCGCGAGGTCACGCCCGAGGACGTCGCCCGCGCGCGTGACCGCGACGAGGCCGGGTGCGCCCTCGACGAGGGCGCGCGCGTGCGCAAGGTCCTCGACGACGACGTGATCAGCGAGCAGGGACGCCACCGTCGCGGCGAGGTCCGGCGTCGTGCCAACGATCTCGCCCGCCCAGCGTGCGCCGTCCGGCAGGGTGCGCCGCGCGTGAGCGGGCACCTCGCGCCCTTCGGAGGCGACGACGAGCGTCGCTCGGCCTGCGTCGTCGGCACGGAGCCACCGGATGACGTCGACCGCACCGCCGAGACTCTCGACGGCGATCGCATCGGCGGCATGGCCGAGCGCGGCCGCGACCGCTTCCTCGTAGCCGGGCTCGACGGTGAGCAGCGCGGCGAGCGACCCGAGGACGGTCGCGAGCTCGGGATCCTCGGACGCGAGGATCGCTCCCGCGGCGTCCTTGCGCTCGAGGCTCAGCTCGAGCGTCTCGGCGCGCGCTGTCAGGGTCGCGCGCGTCGCGCGGACCTCGTCGAGCCGTGCACGGGTCTCTCGGACGGCAGCCTGCGCAGCGTCCAGACGCGCGACGGCAGCCTCGTGCGCGGCGTCGAGCCCCACCTCGCCCTCCTCGACGCCCGCCACCTCGGACTCGAGCCGGGCGAGCTCCGCCTGGGCGGCGCGGCCGCGCTCGCGCGCCTCGTCCGCCCCCGAGCGCAGCCGCCCGATCTCCGCGACGGTCGCCTCGACGCGGGAGCGCTGGGCTGCGACCTGACCCGCGAGCCGGGCGAGTCCTTCGCGGCGGTCAGCAGCGCCGCGCAGCAGCGCCGCAACCTCCCGCTCCGCGTCGTGTGCACGCTTCTCCGCCGCCTCGCGGGACGCGACGACCTTCTCGAGCGCGGCGCGGGCGACGTCGGTCTCCCCCGCGAGCTCCTCCTCCGCTGCACGCGCCCGCTCGGCCTGCGCCTCGAGCGCGCCCGGGTCAGACCTCTGCTCGACAGGCTCGGGGGTGCCGAGCAAGCGCAACCGCTCGGTCGCGAGCGTCTGCGTGCCCCGCACGCGCTCGCGCAGCGAGGACAGGTGGTACCAGGTGTCCGCGACCTGAGCGAGTCGGGGCGCCGCCGTCGCGGCAGCGGCCTCGAGGGCCGTGAACTCGTCCCGCGAGACTGCCAGGTCCTTCTCGACCTCTGCCTGCCGAGCGCGCAGCGCCGTCTCGTCGGCCTTCTCCTGCTCGAGAGTCGCGACAAGCTGGACCAGGTCGTCCGCGAGGAGCCGCGCACGGGCGTCGCGCGCGTCCGCCTGGACGACCTGCGCGCGCCGGGCGATCGCCGCCTGCTTGCCGAGCGGGCCGAGCTGGCGCCGCAGCTCGCTCGTGAGGTCGCTCAGACGCGTGAGGTTCGCCTGCATCGAGTCGAGCTTGCGGAGCGCCTTCTCCTTGCGCTTGCGGTGCTTGAGGACGCCCGCGGCCTCCTCGATGAAGCCGCGCCGCTCCTCCGGGGTCGCGCGCAGCACCGTGTCGAGCCGCCCCTGACCGACGATCACGTGCATCTCACGGCCGAGGCCTGAGTCGGACAGGAGCTCTTGGATGTCGAGGAGGCGGCACTGGGCGCCGTTGATCGCATACTCGGACCCGCCCGTGCGAAACAGCGTCCGGGTGATCGTCACCTCGGAGTAGTCGATCGGCAGCGCACCGTCGGTGTTGTCGATCGTGAGCGACACCTCGGCGCGGCCCAGCGGCGGGCGGCCGGACGTCCCGGCGAAGATGACGTCCTCCATCTTCCCGCCGCGCAGGGTCTTGGCGCCCTGCTCCCCCATGACCCACGAGAGCGCGTCGACGACGTTCGACTTCCCCGAGCCGTTGGGCCCGACGACGCACGTCACCCCGGGTTCGAAGCTCAGCGTCGTCGCGGACGCGAAGCTCTTGAACCCGCGCAGGGTGAGGGTCTTGAGGTGCACGGACCGAGCCTAGCGGCCCGGTCCTGCGGGGCGGCGCCAGCGCCGCCCCGCTCGGACAGGCGTCAGAGGCCGGGGAACCAGAGCGCGATCTCGCGCGCCGCAGACTCGGGGGCGTCCGAGCCGTGCACGAGGTTCTGCGCGACCTTCAGACCCCAGTCGCGCCCGAGGTCGCCGCGGATCGTCCCGGGGGCGGCGACGGTCGGGTCGGTCGCACCCGCGAGGGAGCGGAACCCGGCGATCGACTGGTGGCCCTCGATCACGAGGGCGACGAGCGGGCCGGAGGACATGAACTCGACGAGCGGCTCGAAGAACGGCTTGCCGGCGTGCTCCGCATAGTGCTCCTCGAGGAGCTCGCGGGTCGCGACGCGCAGCTCGAGCGCCACCAAGCGGTAGCCCTTGGACTCGATCCGGCGCAGGATCTCTCCGGTGAGGCCGCGGGCCACGCCGTCGGGCTTGACCAGGACGAGGGAACGCTGCGGAGCAGGGGCTTCAGTCATGGGGTGAGTTTACCGATCTGTCCGCGTCGCGCCTGGTGCGGTCAGACGTTGGGCGCCTCGTCGGGGTGCGCCGCGTCGTACTCCGCGCGCTCCCGGTCGACGCGCCCGCCGAGGCGGAGCGACGCGACCCACAGGCCGATGAACACGAGCGCGACGACGCCCATGAGCGGGATCACGAGGGTCCACGCGGCGACGAGGATCTGGGCGACCGAGCCGGCGACGTAGCCGCCGGGACGCCCGCACGCACGGGAGAGGACGACGAGCGTGACGAACATCGTCGCCCCGACCGTCCAGATGACGCCCGGCTCGAGGTTCGGCACGGAGTCTGGGAGGCCTGCCGGGACGTCGCGCAGGCCGTAGAGCACGAACGTCGCGAACACGACGACGAAAGCCTCGAGCAGGAGGATCGTCGAGGTGAACTGGACCTTGGCGGACTTCTTGGCGCGGATCACCGGGGTCTCGGGACGGCCGGGCTGAGCGTCTGTCACGCCGACCAGGCTACCGGCCCCGCCAGTGCCAGACGGCGGCCGCTTCCTCATCCGGCGACGGCCTCACCGCGCGCAACCATGCCCGCCTCGTGCGAGAGCCGCACCTCGCGCAGGAAGAGCGACAGGACGAAACCGAGGACGAGCAGCGGCACGAGGTACCAGAACGACGGCGCGAGCGCGTCGGCGTACGCGTCGATCACGCCCTGCTTGAGCGCCTCGGGGAAGCTGTGGACCGCCGCGGGCGTGAGCCCGGCCGGGTCGAGCTGCGCGAGCTGCTCGGGCGGCACGGACGCGACGAGCGCGCCCATGTTGTCCGTCAGACGGTTCGTGAACAGCGTCGAGAACAGCGCGACGCCGACGGCGGCACCGATCTCACGGAAGAAGTTGTTCGAGCTCGTCGCCGTGCCGAGCTCATGCGGGTCAACGGCGTTCTGCACCGCGAGCACGATCGTCTGCATGACCAGGCCGAGGCCAGCACCGAGGAAGAACAGCAGAACAGAGAAGGTGACGAGGCTCGTGCTGCCGTCGATCTGCGTCATGACCGCGAGCATGACCGAGGAGAGCGCGAGTCCCGCCACGGGATACAGCTTGTAGCGACCTGACCGCGTGATGAGCACGCCCGAGCCGATCGTCGTGAGCATCATGCCCGCCATCATCGGCAGCATGAGGAAGCCGGACTGCGTGACGCCCGCACCCGAGGACATCTGCAGGAACGTCGGCAGGAACGTCAGCGCAGAGAACATGCCCATGCCGACGACGAGACCGATCGTCGTCGAGATCGTGAAGGTCCGGTTGCGGAACAGGTGCAGCGGGATGAGCGGCTCCTCGGCGCGCATCTCGGCGAGCACGAAGAGCACGGTCGCGACCGCGAAGCCGGCGGTGAGACCGACGAGCAGCGGGTCCGAGAAGTCGTAGCTGCCCGAGCCGCTCCAGCTCGTCCACGTGGCGACGAGGACGAGGCTCGACGTCGCGAGGATCATCGTGACGATGCCCGGCCAGTCGATCTTGCGGCCTGCTCGGTGCGACGGGAGCTTGAGGGTGATCCACGAGACGACGAGCGCGGCGAGGCCGACGGGGATGTTGATCCAGAAGCACCAGCGCCAGTCGAGGTGGTCGGTGAACAGGCCGCCGAGGAGCGGACCAGCCACCGCGGAGACACCGAACAGGGCACCCATGGGGCCCATGTACTTGCCACGCTCCCGTGCGGGGATGATGTCCGCGATGATCGCCTGCGACAGGATCATGAGCCCGCCCCCGCCGAGGCCCTGGACGGCGCGCCAGACGACGAGCTCGCCGAACGACTGCGCGAACCCCGCACCTGCCGAGGCGAGCGTGAAGAGACCGATCGAGAAGAGGAACGGCCAGCGCCGACCCCACAGGTCGCCGAACTTGCCGTAGAGCGGCATGACGATCGCGATCGCGAGGATGTAGGCGGTCATGAGCCAGCCCTGGTGCTCGACGCCGCTGAGCTCGCCGACGATCGTCGGCATGGCGGTGCCGAGGATGGACTGGTCGAGCGACGACAGGAACATCGACGCCATGAGCGACCCGAAGATGAGCCAGATCGTGCGCTTGTCGAGGACGACGAGCGGGATATCGGCGTCCTCGGGGACGCGCTGGTCCGGGGCGGTCGTGGTGGCTGACATGGCTGTTCCTCCGTCGTCGTGTGCGCCCGACGACGCCGCGCTCGTCGGCGCGGCGCAGCGCCGCGGCGCGCGTCGAGGCGCCGGCGACGGTCGGGACCCAGCGACGTTACACGTCCCACGACGCCGAAAGGCAGCGAGATCTGTGTGGCGTGCGCCTCAGCGGCGCGTGGAGGCGTGGGCCTCAGACCTCGCCGAAGCCGCCCTCGATCGCCTCGACGACCGCGGCGATAGCTTCCTCGGCCTGCCCGCCGGTGCCGTCGACCTCGACGACCTGGCCGCCCACAGCACCGAGCTTCATGAGCTCGAGGACGCTCGCCGCGTTCACGCCAGCGATCGTCAGGTTCGCGTCGTAGCCCGCGACCATGCGTGCCAGGAGCGCGGCAGGCCGCGCGTGGAGGCCCATCGGGTTGCGGATCTCCACCTGCCGGGCGAGCCCGGTCCCCGTCGCCGCCATCGTGTCCTCCTCGTCCGGGGCCACGCCCTGGGCCTCCCCGCCCAGGGTGCCGGATCCGCGCGCGAACGTCGAACCGGCGTGCTCCGCCGCGCTGAGCACCGCGTCGAGGTCGCCGCCGCCGTGCGCCGTGACCGCAGCCGCGACCGTCCCCTCGACGAAGGGCGCGTCCGCGAGACGCGTGCGCGAGGCGAGGTCCTCGTCGAGGAACTCGAGAGCGGACTCGACGGTCAGGACGGCGGAGCCGAGGTCCGCGAGAACGACGACGCCGAGCGCGCCCTGCGCGGCGCTGCTCAGCTCCTCGAGGGTCCGGTCGAAGTCGGTGCCGAGACCACCGCCCGGCAGGCCGCCGACGGGTCGGATCGTCACACCGGGCGCCATCTGGGCAGCGAGCCCAGCGGTCCCCTCGGCGATCTGCGCGCTGTGCGACACGAGCACGAGCGCGACGCGCTCCGGCCGCACGTCGTCAGCCACGCGCGGCCTCTGCTGCCGCGCGGAGCAGGATCACGGTCGACCGGGCACCCGGGTCGAGGTGGCCCCGGCTGCGCTCGCCCAGGTAGCTCGCGCGCCCCTTGGTCGCGATCAGGTCGACGGTCGAGGCCGCCCCCTCCTCGGCGGCTGCGAGCGCGGCCTCGAGCACCTCGGCAGGCGCAGCCCCTGCGCCGGCTGCTGCCTCGGCGGCGTCGACCGCGGGCGACCAGGCGTCGACCATCGTCTTCTCCCCCACGACCGCACGGCCGCGCGAGGTGATCCCCTCGAGGGCACCCTCGAGGAGCGCGACGACGGCGTGCGCGTTGAGGTCGGGGATGCCCGTGACCTTCGCGGCGCGGAGGAACGCCGTCCCGTACAACGGGCCCGACGCTCCTCCGACCGTCGACATGAGGGTCGTCGCGACGACCTTGAGCACGTCGCCGACGTTCTCGGCCTCGAGGCCGTCGACCTTCGTGCGGACCGCCGCGAAGCCGCGGTCGAGGTTCGCACCGTGATCACCGTCGCCGATCTGCCGGTCCAGCTCCGTCAGCTCGTCCCGTGCTTCAGCGATCGAGTCGGCTGACAGCCGGACCCACCTCAGTGCCCATTCGACGTCCAGCGACATGGTGCGTGCTACCTCCAGATGCAGACCGGGACGCGGCCGGTCACCACCGCAACGCGGGGGTGTGCACGGGCGCGTCCCACAGGCTCGTCAGCTCGTCGTCGAGGCGCAGCACGGTCAGCGACGCGCCCTGCATCTCGAGAGACGTCACGTAGCTGCCGACCAGGGACCGGTCGACCGTGACGCCGCGGTCCTCCAGGAGCCGCCGTGCCCGACGATAGACGACGTACAGCTCCGACGAGGGGGTGCCACCCATTCCGTTAACGAACAGCAACACGCGCTCGCCGCTCTCGAGGCCGAGGTCTTCGACGATCGGGGTCAGGAGCGCCTCGGTGATCGTGTCCGCGTCGCCGGCAGGGACGCGGTGACGGCCTGGCTCACCGTGGATCCCGATGCCGATCTCGATCTCGTCGTCGGGCAGGTCGAAGCTCGGGCGCCCGACGTGCGGGACGGTCGGCGCATAGAGCGCGACGCCCATCGACCGCACCCCGGAAGAGACTCGCTCGGCGATCCCCGTGACGCTCGCAAGGTCGTCGCCGCGGGCGGCGGCCGCCCCCGCGATCTTCTCGACGAGCACGGTCCCGGCGACACCGCGCCGGCCGGCCGTGTAGAGCGAGTCCTCGACCGCGACGTCGTCGTGGACGAGGACCGTCGAGACCTCGACGCCGTCCGCGAGCTCGACCGCGGTCTCGAAGTTCAGCACGTCGCCGGTGTAGTTCTTCACGATCGCGAGCACGCCGGCGCCGTTGTCGACGGCCTCGATCGCTGCGGCGACCTGGTCAGGGGTCGGTGAGGTGAACACGGCCCCGGGCACGGCGGCATCGAGCATGCCCTCCCCGACGAAGCCCGCGTGGAGCGGCTCGTGCCCGGCACCGCCGCCCGACACGAGGGCCACGGTCCCGGGAGGTGCCTTCGTCGCCCGGGTGACGAACAGCGGGTCCGTGTGGACCCGCACAAGATCGGGGTGCGCCAGGCCGAAGCCCTCGACGGACTCGTCGACAGCCTTGGCGGGGTCGTTCAGTAGCTTCTTCATCGCAAGATCCTTCCTGCGGGGACTCAGCCCCTCCCGAGAAGCACCCTGGCCTCTGCGGCCAGGACCACCGAGCCGGTGACGATCACCCCTGCTCCGGTGCCGACGCCGATCGTGTCTTCACTCTCCGCCAATGTCGCTGCGATGTCGAGAGCAGCGTCGAGGCGAGATGCCAGGTGAACCCGGTCTTCGCCGAAGACGTCGACCGCGAGCTCGTGCAGGTCCTCCGCCTCCGTCGACCGCGGGGACGACGACTGCGTCACGACGATCTCCGCGAGGACGGGCTCGAGGACCGACAGGAGCCCCTCGGCGTCCTTGTCGCCCAGCACGCCGACGACGCCGATGAGCCGGGTGAACCCGAAGGCCTCCTCGAGCGCGTCGACGAGCACCTCGGCACCCGCCGGGTTGTGCGCCGCGTCCACGAGGATCGTCGGGCTCGACCGGACGACCTCGAGGCGGCCTGGCGAGGTCACCGCGGCGAAGCCCGCCTCGACGACTCCCGCGGGGAGCGCTGCTCCGCCGGTGACGAGGGCCTCGGTCGCGGCGAGCGCGAGCAGGGCGTTGTGCGCCTGGTGGGCGCCGTGCAGCGGCAGGAAGATCTCCGTGTACAGACCGCCCGGCGTCGACAGGTCGACGAGCTGCCCACCCACCGCGACGTGCCGCTGCGCGACCGTGAGCTCGGCGCCGTCGCGCACGAGGTGCGACGCTCCGCGCTCGCGTGCCTCAGCGAGGAGCACCTCCTCGACCTCCTCGACCTGCTGGCCGACGACGACGCTCGCGCCCTCCTTGATGATCCCCGCCTTCTCGTGGGCGATCTCGACGACGGTCGAGCCGAGCCACTGCGCGTGGTCCATCGACACGGGCGTGACGACGGCGACGTCGCCGTCGGCGACGTTCGTCGAGTCCCAGCCGCCACCCATGCCGACCTCGACGATCGCGACGTCGACGGGGGCGTCCGCGAACGCCGCGAACGCCATGACGGTGAGCACCTCGAAGAAGCTCAGCCGCGGCCCGCCTGCGGCCTGGGACCGCGCGTCGACCATCTCGACGTACGGTTCGACGTCGCGGAAGACCTCGACGAAGCGCTCCTCTGTGATCGGCTCGCCGTCGATCGCGATCCGCTCCGTGACGCTCGTCAGGTGCGGGCTGGTGAAACGGCCGGTGCGCAGTCCCTGCTCGCGGACGAGCGACTCGATCATGCGCGCGGTCGACGTCTTGCCGTTGGTACCGGTGACGTGCACGACGCGGTACGCGCGCTGGGGGTCGCCCAGCAGCTCGCACACCTCGCGCACGCGGTCGAGCGTCGGCTCGAAGTCGTGCTCCGGGCTGCGCGCGATGATGGCCGCGTAGACCTCGGCGAGCTCGGGCGAGCGCCCCAGCGCCTCGTCCTTCTTGCGCGCCATGTCAGCCCTGCGCCTTCGCGACGGCGACCGCGTGCGCGTCCGTGCCCGACGTCTCGACGGTGACGGTCACCGACAGTGTCTCCGCAGCGATGAGGTCGCGGTGCGCCTCGACCGCGGTGACCTGCTCGGCCGGGACCGTGACCGTGAGGTCGATCCGGTCGGACACGTTGAGGCCGGCAGCCTTGCGTGCGTCCTGGACCTCGCGGACGAGGTCGCGTGCGTAGCCCTCGGCGCGCAGCGCGTCGTCGAGCAGGAGGTCGAGGACGACGAAGCCACCGCCGGGCAGCACCGCGGCCCCGACCGTCGGCTCGGTCGCGCCGCCCGCAGCGCCGACGACCGTCGTCACCTCGTACTCGGCGGGCTCGAGCGGCACGTCGCCGTCGGGCGTGACGACGACGACCGTGCCGTCGGCGTCCTCGCGCCAGTCGCCCGACTTCGCGGCCTTGATCGCGGCCTGGACGCCGCGGCCGAGGCGCGGCCCGGCCGCGCGTGCGTTGACCGTGAGACGACGCTCGATGCCGTACTCCTGCGCGGCACCCGAGTCGAGGCCGACGAGGTCGACGGCCTTGACGTTGAGCTCGGAGGCGAGCAGCTCGGCGTACGGCGCGAGCGCCGCCGGGTCGTCGACGACGACCGTGAGGCGCGACAGGGGCTGGCGCACGCGCAGCTTGTTGGCCTTGCGCACGCCGAGGCTCAACGAGCACACGGCACGGACACGGTCCATCGTCGCGACGAGGTCCGTGTCGTCCGCGAGGACCGTACCGAGCACGGTCGCGGCGCCTGCGGCGTCCGTGAGCGTCGGCCAGTCGGTCAGGTGCACGCTGCGGCCACCGGTCAGGCCACGCCAGACCTCCTCGGTCAAGAGCGGGGCCAGCGGCGCCATGACGCGCGTGAGCACCTCGAGCGCCGTGAAGAGCGTGTTGAACGCCGCGGCGTCCTCAGCCCAGAAGCGGTCGCGCTGCGTGCGCACGTACCAGTTCGTCAGGACGTCGAGGTGGTCGCGGACCGTCTCGCACGCGCCGGCGATGTCGTACGCGTCGAGCTGCTCCTGGACGGTCGTCACCAGCAGGCGGGTGCGCGCGAGCAGGTAGCGGTCCATCGCGGGCAGGCCCGCGACCTCGTCCTCGGCGACCTGGCGGGCCGTGATACCGGCGCCGCCGTTCGCGGCGCCCGCGTAGAGGGTGAAGAAGTAGTACGTGCTCCACACCGGCAGCAGCACCTGGCGCACCGAGTCGCGGATGCCCTCCTCCGTGACGACAAGGTTGCCGCCGCGCAGGATGGGGCTCGACATGAGGAACCAACGCATCGCGTCAGCGCCGTCACGATCGAGCACCTCGGAGACGTCTGGGTAGTTGCGCAGGGACTTGCTCATCTTGCGGCCGTCCGAGCCGAGCACGATGCCGTGCGACACGGCTGAGCGGAACGCGGGCCGGTCGAACAGCGCGGTCGCGAGGACGTGGAGCGTGTAGAACCAGCCGCGTGTCTGACCGATGTACTCGACGATGAAGTCGCCCGGGTAGTGGTGCTCGAACCAGTCCCGGTTCTCGAACGGGTAGTGCACCTGCGCGAACGGCATCGAGCCCGAGTCGAACCAGACGTCGAGGACGTCAGGGATGCGGCGCATCGTCGACTTCCCCGTCGGGTCGTCGGGGTTCGGGCGCGTCAGCTCGTCGATGTACGGGCGGTGCAGGTCGGGCTCCCCCTTCTCGTTGAGGGGCAGACGGCCGAAGTCGGCGGCGAGCTCGGCGAACGAGCCGTACACGTCGACGCGCGGGTACGCGGGGTCGTCGGAGACCCACACGGGGATGGGCGAGCCCCAGTAGCGGTTGCGGGAGATCGACCAGTCGCGCGCGTTCGACAGCCACTTGCCGAACTGCCCGTCCTTGATGTGCTCGGGCGTCCAGGAGATGTCCTGGTTGAGCTCGACCATGCGGTCACGGAACTCGGTGACGCGCACGAACCAGCTCGAGACGGCCTTGTAGATCAGCGGGTTGCGGCAGCGCCAGCAGTGCGGGTACGAGTGCTGGTACGTCTCGTGGCGCAGCACGACAGGGCGCTTCTCGGCGGCGACGTCGGCGAGGGGGCCGGTGCCGTCCTTGAGGTCGCGGATGATCTCGGGGTTCGCGTCGAACACCTGCTGGCCGGCGTAGTCGGGCACGAGGCTCGTGAAGCGGCCGCGCGCGTCGATCGGCACGACCGGCGTGATGCCTGCGGCGTCGCACGCCGCCTTGTCGTCCTCACCGAACGCGGGAGCGAGGTGCACGAGGCCGGTGCCGTCCTCGGTCGTGACGAAGTCGGCGGCCAGCACCTGGTGCACGGCCGGGTTCTCCGCGTCGTCCGCGAAGTAGCGGAATGGCGGCGCGTAGCGGCGCCCGGCGAGCTCTGCGCCGCGCAGGCGGCGCAGCACCTGCGCCTCGACGTCGTCGCCGAGGTCGAGCTCCTTCGCGTAGGCGGCGAGGCGCGTGGCGCCGAGCAGGACCTCCTGCCCCGCGACGACGGAACCCTCGCCCGCGCGCACGACGACGTACTCGACGTCGGGCCCGACGGCGATCGCGAGGTTGGACGGCAGGGTCCACGGGGTCGTGGTCCAGATGAGCGCGAGCTCGCCCGTCTCGAGGCGGACGCCGACCGTCAGGGCCGGGTCCTGGCGCGACTGGTAGACGTCGTCGTCCATGCGCAGCTCGTGGTTGGACAGCGGCGTCTCGTCACGCCAGCAGTACGGCAGCACGCGGTAGCCCTCGTACGCAAGGCCCTTGTCGTACAGCTGCTTGAACGCCCAGATGACCGACTCCATGAACGTGGAGTCGAGGGTCTTGTAGTCGTGCTCGAAGTCGACCCAGCGCGCCTGGCGCGTGACGTACTCCTGCCACTCCCCGGTGTATCGCAGGACTGACGTACGGCAGGCCTCGTTGAACGTGTCGATGCCCATCGACTCGATCTGGGACTTGTCGGTGATGCCGAGGATGCGCTCGGCCTCGAGCTCGGCCGGCAGGCCATGCGTGTCCCAGCCGAAGCGGCGCTCGACGCGGCGGCCGCGCATCGTCTGGTAGCGCGGCACGACGTCCTTCGCGTATCCGGTCAGGAGGTGCCCGTAGTGCGGCAGGCCGTTCGCGAAGGGCGGGCCGTCGTAGAACACGAACTCGTTGTCGCCGTCGTGGCCCGCGGGGCGCTGGTCGACGGACGCCTGGAACGTGCCGTCCTGGTCCCAGTATGCGAGGACCTCGCGCTCGAGGGCGGGCAGGTTCGGGGACGCGGGGACGGCGCCGTCGCGGTGCTGGGGGTAGACCATGCGAGTGTCTCCTGGCGGTGGTGGCAGTGATGCAGGTGCATGCGAGGACGACGGCCCCGGGCGCTCGCCCGGTACCACCGCGGTACCACCCCGCTTGTCAGTGCGCTTCCTCGCCCGGGGGCGCGGTGGCGTGCTGACCGCTCGTTCGGCTGTGACGGGCCCACCCGTCCGGTTCTACTGGGGCTCGCTCGCGCGCAGCCTGTTCTTCCGGAGGCTCGCCGGTGATGGCCGGGTCGACGCCTGTACGCGCCATGCTACTACCCACGCGGGCTCCTCCGCCGGACCCGGGGCTGCGTCAGCGGGCGGCGCGACGCCGGCGCTGCGTGAACGCCTCGATGTCCCGCGCCACGAGCTCCTCGACGGTCGCAGGACGTGCGCTCCAACGAGAGCGGAGCGTGTCGGCAGCCGCCGGGACGGCGGGCAGCGAGGGCAGGGCGTGCAGGTCGGGGCGCGCACCAGCGTGGAGCTGTGCGGCGGGACGGGTGAGCAGGGCGGTCGCGGTCACGGGTGGTTCCTTCGGCGTCGAGCGGCACGGGGCTGCGGCAGCCGGGACGAGCGGTGCGTCCCGGGATCGGCACGGGCTGCGACGGTGCAGCGGTGCGGATCTGCTCGCCGACCGGGGATCGGTCCTGCCGTCCGGTCAGCGAGCCGTCAACAACAGCGACAGAGGGCCGCCGTGCGGCGCGCGTGGGCGCGCGCGACCCTGACGTCGGCACGGCTGGAGCCGTGCGCGGAGGTCAGGGGCGTCGAGGTCACGGGTGGATCCTCCGTGATGGTCCGCATGAGGACAACCCTCACCCTGGGCCGTCCCACAGTGTGGGCAGTCGTCGGCGCGGGGACCCAGGCTCAGGAGTTGCGCGCGACGACCGTGTTCGACGCCTGCGCGCGCGGCCGGATGATCAGCGAGTCGATGTTCACGTGGTGCGGGCGCGTGAGCGTCCACACGATCGCGTCCGCGACGTCCTCGGCGAGCAGCGGCTCGGCGACGCCCGCGTAGACGCGGTCAGCAGCCTCGGCGTCGCCGGCGTAACGGTTGAGCGAGAACTCCTCGGTGCGCACCATCCCGGGGGCGATCTCGATCACGCGCACCGGCTCCCCCACGAGCTCGAGACGCAGCGTGCTCGCGATGATCCGCTCGGCATGCTTGGCCGCGACGTACCCGGCGCCGCCGGGGTACGTGTCGTGGCCGGCGGTCGACGTGAGGACGACGACGTCGCCACGACCCGACGCGCTCAGCGCGGGCAGGAGCGCCTGGGTGATGCGCAGCGTCCCGAGGACGTTCGTGTCGTACATGCGCTGCCAGCGCTCGACGTCGGCCTCCGCGACGCTGTCGACGCCGAGGGCGCCGCCCGCGACGTTCACGAGCGCGTGCACGGGCCCCTCCGCGGTGATCCTCTCGACGGCCGCCGCGACCGCGCCAGCGTCCGTGAGATCGGCGACGACGGCGACCGAGCCGGTCTCCTCGGCGAGCTCGGCGAGGCGGTCCGCCCGCCGGGCGACGGCGTACACGTCCCAGCCGATCGAGCGCAGCAGCTCGACCGTCGCCCGGCCGATCCCCGACGACGCGCCCGTCACGACCGCGCGCAGCGCCTCGGGGCGGCCGCCCTCGTCCGGGCCACGGCGCGCGGCGCGACGACCTGCACGGGTCGCGGGGATCGTCGACTCGTCAGGGACCGAGGTGGGAGCAGCGTCATCACTCATGACCTCGATCCTCCCACGCAGCGCGCCCCCGGTCGTGCTGGCCGTCAGGCGCGGGCACGTCCACCCTGCCCGGCGCCGCGCCCTAGGCTGGTCGCACGGCCACGACCGGCCGACGTGACCCGCCGAGGCGGACGAGGACGAGGGGCGGACTCCATGAAGATCGGGTTCATCGGTGCAGGCAACATGGCGACCGCGATCGCGTCGGGCATCGTCGACCGTGGCGTGGTGCAGGGCAGCGACGTCGTCGTCCACGACGTGCACACGGCTGGCGCGCAGGCGCTCGCCGAGCGCCTCGGCGCGACCGTCGCACCGTCGAACGAGGCGCTCGTCGACGCGGTCGACGTCGTCGTCCTCGCGATCAAGCCTCAGGTGATCCCGGCGGCGCTCTCACCGCTCGCCGCGGCCCTCGCCGAGAGCGGCGCGCTGCTCGTCTCGATCGCCGCCGGCACGTCCCTCACGCGGCTCGAGCAGCTCCTGGGCGACGGCGGCGCGGACCTCCCGGTCGTGCGCGTCATGCCGAACGTCAACGCGATGGTCGGCGCGGGCATGGCCGCGGTCGCGGGCAACAAGGCCGCGAGCGAGGAGCAGGTCGCGACGGTCGTCGACCTGTTCCGTGCGGTCGGCGACGCGATCGAGCTGCCCGAGCCCTCGTTCTCGACGTTCACCGCGATCGCGGGCAGCGCGCCCGCATACGCGTACCTGTTCATCGACGCGCTCGCGCGCGGAGCTCTCAAGGCGGGCATGCCGAAGGCGATGGCGACGCGGATCGCGGCGCAGACCGTCCTCGGCAGCGCTCGGATGATCCTCGAGTCGGACGACGCGCCCTGGGTGCTCATCGACAAGGTCTGCTCGCCGGGGGGCACGACGATCGCGGGCCTCATGGCGCTCGAGGACGGCGGCTTCGTGTCGACCGTCGTCGACGGCGTGCAGGCGACGATCGACCGCGACCTCGAGCTCGGCGCGGGGTCCTGACTCGGCTGACCGCCCGCCGGGCTCCCCCGGAGCCCCCGCCGTCACCTGTCGGCGGTAGCGTTGTCCTCACGATCCGCCCGGCCGACCTGCCAGGTGTTGCGAGCCCGTCCATGGGCCGCTGGTCGCCCGGGACGCCCGTGTCGCGCCCCTCCCCGCCAACGTGCCGCGTCGTCATGCCTGACGACGCCTGCCGAGCCCAGGAGGCCCAGTGCCCGCAGCGTCGCCCCGCCCCGCCCTGTCGTCCCGCGTCCGTGCCCGCCGCGCCCTCACGGTCGCGCCCGTCGTGCTCGCCGCGCTCACGCTCGCTGCGTGCGGTGGCACGTCGTCCCCGGGTGCGTCCGGGACTGCGACCTCGCCGTCAGCGTCCCCCGCGTCGGCGTACCCGCTGACGATCGACAACTGCGGGACGTCCGTGACGTTCGAGGCTGCTCCGACGCGGGTCGTGACGGTCAAGTCGTCGACGACCGAGATGCTCCTCGCGCTCGGTGCCGGGGACACGATCGTCGGGACGGCCTTCCCGGACGGACCTGCACCCGCGCCGTGGACCGAGGCGGCCGCGGCGGTCCCGGTGATCTCGGACAAGGTGCCGAGCAACGAGGTGGTCCTGGCTGAGGAGCCCGACCTCGTGTACGCGGGCTGGGAGTCCGTGTTCTCCGCCGACGGCGCCGGCGAGCGCCCCGCGCTCGAGGCGCTCGGCGTGCACACGCTCGTCGCGCCGTCCGCGTGCAAGGAGAAGCAGTACCGACCCGACCCGCTCACGTTCGACGACGTGTTCGCCGAGATCACGCAGATCGGCGCGATCATGGACCGCGCCGCGGACGCCGGAGCGCTCGTGGCGACGCAGCGCGCCGACCTCGAGACCGTCGTGCGCGACACGCGCGGGCTGAGCGCCCTGTGGTTCTCCTCGGGCTCTGACACCCCCTACGTCGGCGGCGGCATCGGTGCACCCGCGCTCATCATGGAGACCGCAGGCCTGACCAACATCGCCGCGGACATCGACGACTCGTGGGGCCCCATGGGCTGGGAGGCCGTCGCCGCTGCGGACCCCGACGTCATCGTCCTTGTCGACTCCCCGTGGAACAGCGCCGAGAAGAAGGTCGGCATCCTCGAGGGCTCGCCTGTGACCGCCGAGCTGAGCGCGGTCAAGAACAAGGCCTACGTCGTCGTGCCGTTCCCCGCGACCGAGGCAGGCGTGCGCACCGTGTCCGCCGCTGCGAGCGTCGCCGACCAGCTGACGAAGCTCACGTTCGAGGGCTGACATGGCCACGGCGACCCGCACCCCCGACGCGCGCGACACCACCGCGCACGCCGGGACGCCCGCGCCTGTGCCCCGCGCGCCGCGCCGGGACGGGCGCACGGCGACGCTCGTCGCGGTCGGTGCGGTCGTCCTCGTCGCGAGCGTGCTCCTCGCGGTGCTGATCGGCCCGGCCGACCTGCGGCCGGGCGAGGTGTGGGCCTCTGTGCTGCACCACCTCGGGCTCGGTCCCGCGCCGGCCAGCGCGCTGCGCGACGCGATCATCTGGGAGGGCCGGCTCCCGCGCACCCTGACCGCGGCGGCCGTCGGCGCCGGGCTCGCGACGTGCGGCGCCGTCATGCAGTCGCTCACACGCAACCCTCTCGCCGACCCGTACCTGCTCGGTCTGTCGTCGGGCGCGTCGCTCGGCGCCGTCATCGTGATCGTGCTCGGCGCCGGCGTCGCGCTCCCGCTCGCGGCGTTCGCCGGGTCGGCCGTCGCCCTCGTCGCGGCTCTCGGTCTCGCAGGTGCGCTCGGGTCGCTCACGCCGACGCGCACGATCCTCGCCGGGCTCGCCGTGAGCCAGCTGTGCGCCGCGGCGACGAGCTTCGTCATCTTCTGGTCCGCAACCGGCGACTCCTACCGCGAGGTCCTGTCCTGGCTCATGGGGTCGGTCGCAGGGGCGTCGTGGTCGTCGGTCGCGATCGCGGCGGGCGCGCTCGCCATCCTCGGCGTGCCGCTCGTCCTGGCGGGGAACGTGCTCGACGCGTTTACGTTCGGGGACGCCTCGGCGTCGAGCCTCGGCATCCACGTCCCGGCCGCGCGCTGGGGGTTGCTCGGAGCGGTCGCGCTGCTCACGGGTGCGCTCGTGAGCGTGTCGGGATCGATCGGGTTCGTGGGGCTGATCCTGCCGCACGCGGTCAAGGCGCTGAGCGGGGGGCGGCACCGGGTCGTGCTGCCCGTCGCGGCGCTCGCTGGCGCGAGCTTTCTCGTGTGGGCGGACACGATTGCTCGCACGGTCGTGGACCCGCGCGAGCTGCCTGTCGGGATCGTCACGGCAGCCGTCGGGGCGCCGGTCTTCGCAGCGATCCTCTGGCGCGGACGGCGGGCCGTCGCATGAGCGCAGGGGCCGGCGCAGGCCTGCGCGTCTCGGGGGCGACGTGGTCGGTCACCGACCGTCGGATCGTGGACGCAATCGCGTTCACGGCGCCGGCCGGAACGGTGACGGGGATCCTCGGGCCCAACGGCTCGGGCAAGTCGACGCTGCTGCGGGCGCTCGCAGGCGCGCTACGGCTCGACGACGGCACGGCGTCGTTCGGCGCGGACGACCTCTTGCGGATGGCTCGGCGCGAGCGCGCGCGACGAGTCGCGCTCGTCGAGCAGGACTCGGCTCCCGACCGGTCGATCACGGTCCGCGAGGCCGTGCTGCTCGGACGCATCCCCCACCGTTCGCTCCTCGCGGGCGACAGCGCGGCAGACGACGCCGCGGCGGCGACCGCGCTCGTGCGCGTCGGCATGGCAGACCTCACCGACCGTGACCTCGCGACGCTCTCGGGCGGTGAGCGGCAGCGCGTGCACGTCGCTCGCGCGCTCGCGCAGGAGCCTGAGCTCATGCTGCTCGACGAGCCTACGAACCACCTCGACGTGTCGGCCCAGATCCGCGTGCTCGACCTCTTGCGGTCGCTGACGGGCGAGGGCGTGACCGTGGTGACGGCGTTGCACGACCTCAACCTCGCGGCGTCGTACTGCGACCGGGTCGTGCTGCTCGCGAGCGGTCGCGTCGTCGCGCTCGGTACGCCGTCCGAGGTGCTCACGCCCGAGCTGGTCAAGCACGTCTACGGCGTGCGGTGCGAGGTGCTCACCCACCCGACGACCGGCCGCCCGCTGCTCGCCTTCAGCAGCTGAAGGAGGTACGCGAGCCGCCGACCTGCGCCGTTCGTCGGCCTGTCACGACGCTCGCTCCCGCGCGCCCCGCGCGCCGGGGCTAGTGCAGAAGCTCCCAGACCGCTACACTCGACGAGAAGTTGCTTTGTCTCTCGTGTCTTTGCCGCAGTGTGGGTCAGTGCCCGCGGATCTTGATCTTCAAGAGTTGACTACGGATACACCGTGACGGACAGGGCTCCGAAGTGCGGAGCCCCTCCGATCCTCTTGAAGGAGATCACCATGACTGTTGGAACTGTGAAGTGGTTCAACGCTGAGAAGGGCTTTGGCTTCATCGCCCCCGAGGACGGCTCCGCCGACGTGTTCGCGCACTACTCCGCGATCGCGACGCAGGGCTACCGCTCGCTCGACGAGAACCAGCGCGTCGAGTTCGACGTGACCCAGGGCCCGAAGGGCCCGCAGGCGGAGAACATCCGCCCGCTCTGATTCTGAGCCGGTGACGCAGCGACGAAGCCTCGACAGAGGCGCGCGTCCGCGCTGATCCTCCCGATGCCCCGGTCCTCGTGACCGGGGCATCGGTGCATATCCAGGCATCCACAGGCGACGGCGCCCGTGCGAACGCCCTGCCCTGGCGACGTCGCCGCGGCACCCTTCTTGACCGCTCCGCAGACGACCCCAGGAGGTCCTGTGAGCTCTACCACCCTCTCTGACACGCCCGCCGCCGACTCCCCCCGCGCCCGTCAGGTCAGCGACTACACCGATCTGGCACGCGAGGTCCGCGAGGCCGGGCTCCTCAAGCGCAACTACCCCTACTACTGGGCGAAGCTCGTCGGGATGGTCGCGGTCTACGCGGCCCTCGTCGCCGCCTTCGTCCTGATCGGCGACACGTGGTGGCAGCTCGTCACCGCCGCCGTCGCCGCCGTCGTCATGACGCAGGCCGCATTCCTCGGGCACGACGCCGCACACCGCCAGATCTTCGTCTCCGGCCGCTGGAACGACTGGACGAGCCTCGTCGTCGCCAACCTCTTCGTGGGGCTGAGCTACGGCTGGTGGCAGCACAAGCACACCAAGCACCACGGGAACCCGAACAAGGACGGCGTCGATCCCGACATCGACCTGCCCGTGCTCGCGTTCACGCCAGCGCAGGCGGACGCCCGTAAGTCACGCCTCACCCAGTGGTTCACGCGGCACCAGGGCTGGTTCTTCTTCCCCCTGCTGCTCCTCGAGGGCATCGACCTGCACTACCAGGGCCTCAAGCGCGTCTTCGGCCGCGCCCCGATCTCGCGCCGCGGCGTCGAGATCGCGTTCCTCGGCGTGCGCCTGGTCGGCTACGTCGCGCTCGTCCTGTGGGTCCTGTCCCCGCTGACCGCGCTCGCGTTCTTCGCGGTCCACCTCGGACTGTTCGGGCTCTACATGGGTGGCTCGTTCGCGCCCAACCACAAGGGCATGCCGATCGTGCCGAAGGACCTGCGCATCGACTTCCTGCGCCGCCAGGTGCTCATGAGCCGCAACGTCAAGGGCGGCCGGTTCATGGACGTCGCCCTCGGCGGTCTCAACTACCAGGTCGAGCACCACCTCTTCCCGTCGATCCCCCGCACGAGCCTGCGCCGCGCAAAGGTCATCGTCGAGCGCTTCTGCGCCGAGCGCGGTGTCACCTACACGGAGACGACGCTGTTCGCGTCGTACGGGATCGTCATCCGCTACCTCAACGAGGTGGGGCTCGGCGTGCGGGACACGTTCACGTGCCCGCTCGCCACGAGCATGCGCTGACGGCCGCCCCAGCGCGACGACGCACACCGCGAGGTCCTGCCCGGCTCGGGCAGGACCTCGCGTGCTTCCAGGGCGATGGCGACAGCCGCCCACGCCGTACGAGGCCTGGGCGGACGACGCTCGGCTAGACGAACGCCGGGTCGGCGAGGATCGCGTCGATCTGGGTGAGCGCGGCAACCATGCCTTGCTCCTGGCCCATCGCGAGCAGCTGTTCCATCGCCTCGAGGGAGGTGAAGTAGCTGAGGATGGCCATCTCGGTCGTCCCGTCGTGCTCGTCGAACGTGACGATCATCGTCCCGGCGGGCATGGACTCGTCGGGGTTGCCGTCGCTGTCGGCGAACCCGTCGAGCACCTCCAGGCGGCGGGGCGGGTCGACCGCGACGATCTCCCAGAATCCGTAGAACTTCTCGCCCTCAGGGCTCGTCATGTAGTACGTCGTGCGGGTGCCGACCGTGAGCGCGTGGTCGACGAACGTCGCGGGGTACCCGGGCGGTCCCCACCACCGCTCGAGCTGGCGCGGGTCGGCCCACAGCCGCCAGGCTCGTTCGGCCGTCGCGTCGAGCGTGGTGGTGACCGTCATGGTCAGGGCGTCGGGGTCCTTGTGCACACGGGTGGTGCTCATGGGGTGTCTCCTTCGGGCTCAGCGAGGATCTCGCTCATCCGTTCGGTGCGGCTTCGCCACACCCCCTCGAGGTCGTCGAGCAGCCGCGCTGCTCGACGGACCGTCTCGACGTCGCCACTGACGAGCTGCTCTCGTCCTCTGCGTCGCTTGGTCACCAGGCCGGCCTCCTCCAGCACGGCGACGTGCTTCTGCACGGCGGCGAAGCTCATCGGGTAGTGACGGGCGAGTGCGGACACCGAGTGCTCGCCCTCGAGCGTGCGCGTCACGATGTCGCGGCGCGTCACGTCGGCCAGCGCCCGGAAGACCCGGTCGACCCGTTCACTCTCCAGCACATCTACAACCATATGGTTGTACATTAGCGGTCAAGCGGCCGCCGGTCATGGGTCCCGCCGCCCAGCCCCGCGCCCGACGAGCAGCGCGTTAGTCCGCCGAGACTGCGTCGTCGCGGGCGGGCTCTTCCGCGCGGGCGTCTGCGAAGCCACGCGCATACGCCTCGGCCGTCCCCTCGGAGAACAGGTCGTCCGCGCCGAGGCGAGGCAGGGTGCGGGCGCCCGGGCCGTCGTCGTCCGTCACCAGGTGGCCCAGGCCCCGCACGACCGCCACGGGCCGGCCTGCGACCTTGCCCTTGGCGAGGTCCGCGGCGGCGGCGATCTCGTCGGCGACGGCGCGCACCGTCATGCCGAGCTCGCGGCCCGCGCTGTCGCGGCGGCCCCGCTCGTCCTCGACGACGCGCACGCCTGCCGCGCCGATCGCGAGGTCGACG
>RRZT010554607.1_pt1 | contig 22480 bp, 19 predicted proteins | sample 2165551 | NCBI WGS metagenome assembly RRZT01 (sample SAMN10456910, study PRJNA506462) | wastewater metagenome | biome: wastewater; feature: sludge; material: wastewater sludge; isolation source: wastewater sludge with Escherichia coli K12::gfp cells carrying plasmid... | place: USA: Moscow, Idaho... | reverse complement strand
TGCGCTCCAACTGCATCGCACCGTTTGCCTGGAGCCGCATGATCGGTTCCATCCCCACCGACACCCCCGAGCAGCAGGCGCGCGTGGCCAAGATCCAGCAGATGACGCCCAACAAGATCGCGCCGCTGGCCGTGTACCTGCTGTCCGACCAGGCCAAGGACGTGAACGCCCAGGTGTTTGCCGTGCGCAACAACGAGATCTTCCTGATGAGCCAGCCGCGCCCCCTGCGCTCGGTGCACCGCAGCGAAGGCTGGACGGCCGAGTTCATCGCCGAGCACGGCATGCCGGCGCTCAAGGCATCGTTCGTTCCCATGGACCGCTCAGCCGACGTGTTCAGCTGGGACCCTGTGTGATGGCGACAACCCCCTGTGGCGCTTCGCGCCTTCCCCCTTCTCTCTGCGCGCTACGCGCTCCGGGAAGGGGGACGCAGCCCTCGCTGCGGGGCGGCCCTTGCTCGGCTGCCCTGGTGGGGGGCGCGCCAGTGCCGCATGGCGTGCTGGCAATAGACAACCGGATGGATGACTGAGATGGCGATCGACTACCACCACCTGAAGGCGCGCGACTTTGGTCTGATCCACCAGACGTACACCGAACGTGAAACCATGCTGTATGCGCTCAGCCTCGGCCTAGGCAACGACCCGCTTGATGCTGCTGCGCTGCCCTTCGTCTACGAAGGGCTGGAGGACGGCCTGCGCGCCCTACCTACGCAGGCCGTGGTGCTGGGTTACCCCGGTTTCTGGGCGCGGGAACCCGATACGGGCATCGACTGGGTCAAGCTCATGCACGGCGAGCAACGCGTGCGCTGGCACCAGCCGCTGCCGGCCAGCGGTGCCGTGGTGGGAAAGAACCGCGTCACGCACCTGATCGACAAGGGCGAGGGCAAGGGCGCCATTCTGGTCATTGAACGGCAGCTGGAGAGCGCTACCGGCGCGTTACTGGCCACGCTGCAGCAGGTGACCTTCTTACGCGGCGACGGCGGCTACAGCCAGCTGCGCGGCGGCCAGCCGAGCGATGCACCGCTGCCGGCGCTGCAACCCACGCCCGAAGACCGCGCGAGCGACTTTACCGATACCCAGACCACCCGCCCCGAGGCGGCCCTGCTGTACCGCCTGATGGGCGACTTCAACCCACTGCACGCCGACCCGGCCGTGGCCACCAAGGCGGGCTTCGAGCGCCCCATCCTGCACGGCCTGGCCAGCTACGGCTTAGTGGCCCACGCGGTGCTGCGCCAGTGCGGCGCAGGCGACCCCGCGCGCCTGAAGGCGCTGGACATCCGCTTCGCCGCGCCGGTGTACCCGGGCGAGACCCTGGTGACCGAAATCTGGCGCGTGCCCGGCCAAGCGGGGCAATTTCAGTTGCGCGCCCGCGTGGCAGAGCGCGACAAGGTGGTGATGAGCCACGGATTTGCCGAGCTGGCATGAACTATCAAAAGGTGAGCGAGTAGCGCTTGTTCTGAAAGCGCTACAGCCCATTTTGACCATCAATTTCCCCTGGAGAACGCCATGAGCGCACCCCCCGTGTTGACCGCCGTGCTGGACGGCATCGGCACCATCACCCTGAACCGCCCCGAGGCGCGCAACGCCCTCAGCATGGACATGCGCCCGGCCCTGGCCGCCGCTATTGCACAGATGCGTGACGACGCGCAGGTGCATACCGTCATCCTCACCGGCGCGGGCGGCGCCTTCTGCTCGGGCGGCGACATCTCGGCCATGCAGGACCCCAGCCGCACCGGCCTGACGTTTCGCAACGGCATGCGCGAGCTGCACCAGTGGTTCCCCGAGCTGGTGAACCTGGAAAAGCCCGTGATCGCCGCCGTGGATGGCCCCGCCTTTGGCGCCGGCCTCAGCCTGGCGCTGGCGGCCGACTTTGTGCTGGCCACGCGCCGGGCCAAGTTTTGCGCCGTGTTCGGCCGAATCGGCCTGGTGCCCGACCTGGGTGCCCTGCACCTGCTGCCGCGCATCGTGGGCCACCAGAAAGCCAAGGAGCTGGTGTTTACCGCGCGCACCGTGGATGCCGCAGAGGCCAAGCAGCTTGGCATGGTCTACGACATCGTCGAGGACGGGGCCGCCCTGACCGAGGCCGCGCGGGCCCTGGCGCAGCGCTTCGGCCAGGCGTCCACGGCCGCCATCGGTATGGCCAAGACCATCATGAACCAGTCCTTCGAGAGCGACGCGCGCACCATCGCCGAGCTGGAGTCCTACGCACAGGCCATGTGCCGCGGCTCGGCCTACCACCAGGACGCGGTGCAGCGCTTCAAGGCCAAGGAGCCATTGCGCTTCGACTGGGACAAGAAGTGACTGCCCCCCTGAGTCGCCTGCGGCGCCATCCCCCCAGGGGGACGCCGCCCGTGCGGCGGGGCGGCCCTTGCACGGCGGCCCTCGCCTGGGGCGCGCCAGTTTCACGCGACGCGGGCGCGACGCAGCACCACGGAGAATGGACATGAGCCTGCTGGCCCAGCAACTGCAGGCACTGATCCGCCCCGGCGACACCCTGTGGTGGGGTCAGGCCACGGCCGAGCCGCTCACGCTCACGCGGGCGCTGGTGGAACATCGCCATGCGCTGGCACAGGGCGGGCGGCTGCGGGTGTTCGTAGGCATCGGCGCATCGGACACGCTGCAGCCCGAACAGGCCGACGTCATCGATTTTTTTGGCTACGCCGCGGGTGGACCGCACCGCCGCCTGGCAGAAGCCGGCGTGCTCGACATCCTGCCCAGCCATTACTCGCACCTGCCGGGCCTGATCCGCACCGGCGTGCTGCCCGCCGACGTGGTGCTGCTGCAGGTCTCGCCACCCGACGATCAGGGCCGCTACAGCCTGGGCCTGGCGCAGGAATACCTGCCCGCCGCGCTGGAGCAGGCACGCGTGGTGATTGGCGAGGTCAACCCCGCCATCCCCTGGACCCACGGCGGCGTGCACCTGCAGGCCCGCGATTTCGCGCTGCTCATCGACGCCGAGCATCCGCCACTGGAACAAGGCCGCGCCGCGCCCGGGCCGGTGGAGCAGGCCATCGCGCGCCATGTCGCCGCGCTGATCGAGGACGGCGCCACGCTGCAGCTGGGCATCGGCAACCTGCCCGAGGCCGTGCTGGCCGCGCTGCATGGCCACCGCGACCTGGGGCTGCACAGCGGTGCGGTGGGCGACGGCATCGCTGCCTTGGCCGAGGCCGGTGTGCTGACCAACGCGAAGAAGAGCCTGGACAACGGCATGGGCATTGGCGGCATCCTGATGGGCAGCGAGAAAGTGCGCCGCTGGGCGCACCGCAACCCCCAGTTTGCATTGCGCGGCACCGACTACACCCACGACCCCGAGGTGCTCGCCGCCAGCCACCAGCTGGCCGCCATCAACGCGGCCATCGAGGTGGACCTGACGGGCCAGATCAACGCCGAGGTGGCCGCCGGTGTGTATGTGGGTGCCGTGGGCGGTGCGGTCGACTTTTTGCGCGGCGCAGCGCGCAGCCGCGGCGGCCTGCCCATCGTGGCGCTGCCCGCCACCGCCAAAGGCAAGACCCGCATCGTGACCCGGCTGTCGGGCCCGGTGAGCACGCCGCGCAGCGACGCGGGCCTGATCGTCACCGAGCATGGCGTGGCCGACCTGCGCGGCCAGACGCTGTCGCGCCGCGTGCGCCGGCTGATCGAAATTGCCGCCCCTGAACACCGTGAGGACCTGGAACGCCAGGCCCACGAGGCGCTGCGCCATTGCGGCGCGGCATTTAGTCAAACTTTATAGCTACTAGCGCTTATCAGATAAGCGTTAGAGGCCATTTTTATTCATATTTCAAGGAGACCCACCATGCGCAGAGCCGCCATCGTCACCCCTGTTCGCACCCCCGTCGGCACCTTCGGCGGCAGCCTGCGGCCCGTGCCTGTTGAAGAGCTGGCGGCCACCACGGTGCGTGCCGTGGTGCAGCGCAGTGGCATCGACCCCGCGCGCATCGACGACGTGGTCATGGCCCAGTCCTACGCGAACAGCGAAGTGCCTTGCGTGGGCCGGTGGGCCGCGCTGCAGGCCGGGCTGCCGGTGTCGGTGCCGGGCATGCAGCTGGACCGGCGCTGCGGCGGCGGCCTGCAGGCCATCGTCACGGCCGCGATGATGGTGCAAAGCGGCGCTGCCGACGTGGTGATTGCCGGCGGTGTCGAGAGCATGAGCAACATCGAGTACTACAGCACCGACATGCGCTGGGGCGCGCGCTCGGGCAATGTGCGCTTTTTTGACCGCCTGGAGCGCGGCCGCGAGCGCTCGCAGCCGGTGGAGCGCTTCGGCAAGATCTCGGGAATGATCGAGACCGCAGAGAACCTGGCGCGCGACTACGGCATCACGCGCGACGAAGCCGACGCCTACGCCGTGCGCAGCCACCAGCGCACGGCCGCCGCCTGGGCCGCGGGGCGCTTCAACGATGAAATCGTCCCTGTGCAGGTACCCCAGCGCAAGGGCGACCCGGTTGTTTTCAGCAAGGATGAAGGCTTTCGCGCTGATATCACGGCCGAGAGCCTGGGCAAGCTGCGCGTGCTGTTGCCAAACGGCACGGTCACGGCCGGCAACGCCAGCCAGCAAAACGATGCCAGCGCCGCCTGCCTGATCGTGGCCGAGGACAAGTTGGCCGAACTGGGCCTGACGCCCATGGCCACCCTGGTGGGCTGGGCGGCGGCGGGCTGCGAGCCCTCGCACATGGGCATCGGCCCGGTTCCGGCGGTCAAGAAACTACTGGCGCGCCTGAACCTCAAGATCGACGACATGGACCTGGTGGAGCTTAACGAGGCCTTTGCCTGCCAGGTGCTGTCCGTGCTCAAGGGCTGGGAATGGCAGGACCAGGATGCCATCGCGCACAAGCTCAACGTCAACGGCTCCGGCATCTCACTGGGCCACCCCATCGGCGCCACCGGCGTGCGCATCCTGGCCACGCTGTTGCACGAACTGCAGCGCCGCAAAGGCCGCTACGGCCTGGAGACCATGTGCATCGGCGGCGGGCAGGGCATTGCGGCGGTGTTCGAGCGTATGTGAACCAACCTGACGCCTAACGGCGGACAAACCCTGACTTTGGCAAAAGCAGATTCCCACGGCGCTGGTTGAAGTTCACCATCGCAGCCCACAAGACCTATCGGAGACAAACCATGCATTCTTCCCACCGCCGCCTTGCCACTGCCGCCCTGGCTCTGGCGCCTTTCGCTTTCGCATTGCCTGCTGCCGCGCAGGATGGCCAGCCTGTGCGCCTCATCGTGGGCTATGCCGCAGGCGGCCCCGTGGACCAGGGCGCGCGCCTGTTCGCACCGGCGCTGTCCAAGGAGTTGGGCATTCCGGTCATGGTCGAAAACAAGACCGGCGCCAACGCCACCATTGCCGGCAACGAGGTGGTGCGCGCCAAGCCCGATGGCACGACGCTGTGGTTTGCCGCCAGCCCCACCATCACCATCACCCCCAACGTAATGACCAAGATGCCGTTCGACCCGGCCAAAGACCTGGCGCCGGTGGCACCCATCCTGAGCTACTACAACGTGCTGGTCGTCAACAACAGCGAGCCCTACAAGAACGTGCGCGAGCTTGTGGCCCATGCCAAGGCCAACCCCGGCAAGCTGGCCTACGGTTCGGCCGGCGTGGGCGGTTCCAACCACCTGGGTGCGCTGCTGTTTGCCAATCGCAGCGGCATCGAGATGAACCACATCCCCTACAAGGGCAACGCACCGGCCATGACCGACGTCATCGGCGGCCAGCTCAACATGATGCTGGACATCATCAGCACGGCCAGCACCTACATCCACAGCAACAAGGTGCGCGCCCTTGCCGTCACCTCGCCGCAGCGCAATGCCTCGCTACCCGACGTGCCCACCTTCGCCGAGTCGGGCATTGAGGGCCTCAAGGGCTTTGACGTGGGCGGCTGGTACGGCGTCTATGGTCCCAAGGGCATGGCGCCTGAACTGGTGGCCAAGCTCAACAAGGCCGTCAATGCCGTCCTGGCCCAGCCGGATCTGAAAAAGCGCTTCAAGGAACTGGGCTACGACGAATGGACAGGCAGCCCCCAGAAACTGGCCGAGCGCGCCGCCAAGGAGCGCGCCATGTGGGCCACGGTGACCCAGGGCATCGTGGTCGATTGAGCCCGGCTTCATGACTGAACGCATCCACCACCTGCTGGACCGCTGGCTGGCCGAGGCACCGCAGCGGCCATTCATTCACCTGCCCGATGGCCGCAACCTGAGCTTTGCCGACCTGGGTGCGCTTACCGACACGGCCGAGGCCGAACTGCGTGCGCTGCAGGTGCGCCCCGGCGATCGCGTGCTGGTCGTGGCCGAGAATTGCCCTGAGCATGCCGCGCTGATCCTGGCCTGCAGCCGCGTGGGTGCCTGGTCCTGCGGCGTGAATGCGCGCATGGCGCCCGCCGAGATCGACGCCTTCGCCGCCAAGGCCGACGCGCGCGTGGTGTTTTTCACGGCCGCAGCGTCCCGTAGTGCCGCCGCGCATGCACAGCGCTTCGCCGCGGTGGACTCGGCCCTGCCGGGCATGCAGCACAGCCCCGTGCGCGCGGATGCGCAGCCCGAATCTGGCGCGCTGCGCGACACGGTGGCGGCGCTCATCTTCACCTCTGGAACCACGGGCGAGCCCAAGGGCGTGATGCTCACGCACGACGCGCTGATCCACTTCGCGCGCGTTTCCGGCACCTCGCGCGCGCTGGGCCCACAGGACCGCAGCTACGCCTTCGTGCCCATGACCCACATCTTCGGGCTGGGCACGGTGCTGATCAGCTCGCTGCTGGCCGGCGCTCAGCTCGTCATGCGCCCGCAGTTCGACCCTGACGACCTGCTCGATGCGCTGGCCCATCATGGCGTGTCGCAGCTGCAGGGCCCGCCCGCGCTGTTCTCGCGCCTGATGGCGCACCTGCAGGAGCGCGGCATCCAGCGGCCCCAGGCTCCGGCGCTGCGCTACATCTACACCGGTGCCGGCCCGCTGGATCTGGCATTGAAAAAACGCGTGGAGGCGGCTTTCGGCCAAGCGCTGCACCACGGCTACGGCCTGTCGGAATATGCAGGTTCGGTGCACCTGACGCGCCTTGGCGAGCAGCGCCCGGACACCAGCGCCGGCTACGCGGTAGCCGAGGCCGACGTGCAGGTCACCGACCCGGCCACGGGCCAGCCGCTGCCGCTGGGCGAGCGCGGCGAGCTGTGGATCCGCGGCCGGGGCCTCATGCCCGGCTACTTCCGCGACCCGGCGGCAACAAACGCCGTGATGCGCGAAGGCGGCTGGTACGCCAGCGGCGACCTGGGCGAGATGCATGCTGACGGCGCGCTGTTTGTCGTGGGGCGCCTGAAGGAAATGATCATCCGCTCGGGCTTCAACGTGTATCCAGCCGAGGTGGAGACGGCGCTCAACACCCATCCGAGCGTCCAGCGCTCAGCGGTGGTGGGCCGCACCGTGGACGACGGCAACGAGGAGATCGTGGCCTTTGTCGAACTGCGCCCCGGAGCAGCGCTGGATGCGGATGCCGTGCAGGCGCACCTGCGCGACCTGCTGGCGCCCTACAAGCGCCCTTCCCACATCGTTGCCCTGACCGAACTGCCAACCAACACCAACGGCAAGGTCCTCAAGCGCACCTTGAGAGATCAGGCCCTGACCCTGACAACCTGAACTACAGCAGACAAAGCATGCATTCCTCGACCTCACGCCGCAGCTTCATTGCAGGCAGCCTGCTCGCCGCCGCCCATCCGCTGGCGGCATTCGCTTCCGAGTCATGACCCAGCCGGCCCGTGCGCTTTATCGTGCCATTTCCGCCGGGTGGCCCCGTGGATACCACGGCCCGCGTCTTCAGCCAGAAGCTGTCCGAGATCTGGAAAACCCCCACCGTCATCGACAACCGTGCCGGCGCGGGCGGGGTGGTGGGCGCCACGGCCGCCGCCAAAGAAGCACCCGATGGCTACGGACTGTTCGTGGGCGCCATCCACCATTCGGTCAACCCTTCGCTGATGGGCAAGCTGCCCTACGACATCGAAAAGGACTTCGCGCCCATCAGCTTCGCCGCCATGTTCCCGGTGTTCATCGTGGCGCATCCGTCGGTGCCGGCCAACACGATCCAGGAACTGATCGCCCTGGCCAAGAAGGGCACGCCGCTGGCCTACGGCTCCTCGGGTAACGGAGGCGGCACGCACCTGGCGGGTGAGCTGTTCAACATGGAGGCCGGCACCAAGCTGCAGCACATTCCCTACAAGGGCAGCGCGCCAGCGATGAACGACCTGCTGGGCGGGCAGGTGCAGCTGATGTTCAGCGACGCCCCGACCGCTTTGCAGCACATCAAATCTGGCCGCATCAAAGTGCTGGGCGTGGCCAGCCGCAAGCGTTCGTCCATGCTGCCCGACGTGCCCACCGGCGTGGAATCCGGCCTGCCCGGCTACGAGGCCTATTCGTGGGCTGCGCTGTTCGCGCCCGCGAAGACACCGCAGGCCGTGCTGGACAAGATCAACGCCGACTTCAACACCGCGATGAAGGACCCCGCCGTGCGCCAGCGCCTGCTTGACGCAGGCGCCGAGGCCGACCCGGGCACGCAGGAACAGATGCGCCAGCGCCTGCGCGGTGAGCTGGACAAGTGGGCCAAGGTCATCAAGACCGCGGGGATCACGCCGGGCTGATGCGGCGGCGAAGTCGCCCTTTCAGATTGTCAAATTGAAGTGAGGCAGGGGCAAGTGCATGCTCTTTCTTCTGCTGCAAAACCTTTCAAAAAATTATGCACCTGAGCGCACAAACCCATTACCAGGCCGAGCTCGATGCCGGCCGCTTTTGCCTGCAGCAATGTCCGCAATGCCAGAGCCATGTGTTCACGCCCCGCGAGCTGTGCCCGCACTGCGGCGCCAGCCCACTGCGCTGGGTGCGCGCGAGCGGCCTGGGCACCGTTTATTCCGCCACCACCATCGCACGCAAGGCGGACGCCGGCGGCAACTACAACGTGGCCTTGATCGACCTTGACGAAGGCGTGCGCATGATGAGCCGCGTGGAGGGCGTGGCGCCCGAGGCGGTACACATCGGCCTGCGCGTGCAGGCCCATGTGGCGCAAAAGGACGGACGCGGGCTGGTGCTATTCCAGCCCACAGCGCCAGGAGGTGCCGCATGAGCCACACTCCGCAATCCCACCTGGATGCCGCTGCCGTGAATCGCCCCCTGCGGGGGCGCGTGGCCATCGCTGGCGCTGCCACCTATGGCTGCGGCGAGGCGCCCGGCATGGACGACATGACGCTGCTGGTGCGCGCCGCGCACGCGGCCGTGGCCGATGCAGGCCTGACCATGCAGGACATCGACGGCCTGGCCACCTGCAGCGTCAACGCCAGCATGTGGACCATGCCGGTCATCGAGCACCTCGGCATCAACCCGACCTATGTGGACGGCACCATGATCGGCGGCAGCAGCTTCATCGCCCACCTGTTGCCGGCGATCCGCGCGCTGGAGGCAGGCCAGTGCAAGGCCGTGCTGGTGTGTTACGGCAGCGCGCAGCGCTCCGCAACCTTCGGCCGCAAGGAAGGCGTGGCTGCCCGGCGTTTCCTGGACCCACAGCCCTACGAGCACCCCTATGAGCCGGTGTTGCCTGTCGCCGCCTACGCGCTGGCCGCCGCGCGCCACATGCATGAGTTTGGCACCACGCGCGAGCAGCTGGCCGAGGTGGCCGTGGCCGCCCGTGCCTGGGCCCAGAAGAACCCCGAGGCCTTCATGCGCGACCCGCTCACGATCGAAGACGTGCTCTCGGCCCGCCAAATCGCCAGCCCCCTCACCGTGCGCGACTGCTGCCTGGTGACGGACGGTGGCGGCGCCATCGTGCTCACCCGCGCCGAACGTGCGCGCGACCTACCCAACCCTCCCGTCTACGTGCTGGGCAACGCCACGGCGATCTGGAACCGCCAGATCTCGTGCATGCCCGACCTGACCACGACGGCGGCCGCTCAATCGGGAGCACAAGCCTTCGCGATGGCGGGGCTCCGCGCAGCCGACATGGACATGGCCCAGATGTACGACGCCTTCACCATCAACACCATCCTGTTCCTGGAGGACCTGGGCTTTTGCGCGAAGGGCGAGGGTGGTGCCTTCGTGCAGGGCGGCGGCATTGCGCCCGGTGGACGCCTTGCCGTCAACACCAACGGCGGCGGCCTGTCCTGCGTGCACCCGGGCATGTACGGCATCTTTGCATTGATCGAGGCCGTGCGCCAGCTGCGCGGCGAGGCCGGCGCGCGCCAACTGAGCCAACACCGCACGGCCGTGGTGCATGGCAACGGCGGCACGTTGTCGAGCCAATCCACCGCCGTGCTCGGCACAGCAGAAACCCTCTGACCCTGAATATCGAAGAAAGACCCACCCCCAATGATCCGCGACCCAGAAACCCTTGAAGCCCTGCTCGATAGCGTGCGCCGCTTTGTGCGCGAGCGCCTGGTGCCCGCCGAAAACGAAGTGTCCGAGACCGACGAGATTCCCGAAGCCATCGTGCAGGAGATGCGCAACCTCGGTCTTTTCGGAATGACCATTCCCGAGAAGTTCGGTGGTCTGGAGCTGACGATGGAGGAAGAGTGCCATGTGCTGCTGGAGCTGTGCCAGACCGCCCCGGCCTTTCGTTCCATCATCGGCACGACGGTGGGCATTGGCTCGCAGGGCATCCTGATGGACGGCACGCCCGAGCAACAGGCCGAGTGGCTGCCCAAGCTGGCCACGGGCGAGGTGATTGCCTCGTTCGCGCTGACCGAGCCCGAAGCCGGATCGGACGCGGCCTCGCTGCGCACCACGGCCATCCGCGACGGCGACCACTACATCGTCAACGGCACCAAGCGCTACATCACGAACGCTCCGCACGCCGGCATGTTCACGCTGATGGCGCGCACCAACCCGCAGGACAAGGGCGCGGGTGGCGTGTCATCGTTCATCGTGGACGCCAAGACACCGGGCATCAGCTTCGGCAAATACGACAAGAAGATGGGTCAGCGCGGCGCCCACACCTGTGACGTGATCTTTGACAACGTCAAGGTGCCGGCCGCCAATCTGATCGGCCTGAAGGAAGGCCAGGGCTTCAAGACGGCGATGAAGGTGCTGGAGAAGGGCCGCATTCACATCGCCGCCGTGGCCGTGGGTGTGGCCAAGCGCATGCTGCGCGACGCACTGGCTTATTCGCTGGAGCGCAAGCAGTTCGGCCACGCCATCTGCGACTTCCAGCTGGTGCAGGCCATGCTGGCCGACAGTCAGGCCGAGCTGTACGCGGCCGAGTGCATGACGCTGGACGCCGCGCGCCGGCGCGACGATGGGCAGAACGTGTCCACCGAGGCCTCCTGCGCCAAGATGTTCGCCACCGAGATGTGCGGCCGCGTGGCCGACCGCGCGGTGCAGATCCTGGGCGGCGCCGGCTATATGGAGGAGTACGGCATAGAGCGCTTCTACCGCGACGTGCGCCTGTTCCGCCTGTACGAGGGCACGACGCAGATCCAGCAGATCATCATCGCGCGCAACATGGTGCGCGAGGCGCGCGACGCATGAACGGGGCCGCACCGCCCACCGACCGCAGCGCCTTCATGCGCCTGATAGGCGCGGCCCAGGTGCCGGCGCCGCCGGGCAAGGTGCATGTGCGCCTGCCCCACATGCGTGAAGAGCTGCTGAACCAGCTGCCCGCCGCGCATGGCGGCGTGATCATGACCCTGCTGGACTCGGTCATGTCGCGCGCCTGCGCGCTGCAGCCCGGCGCGCCATCGCAGACCGCCGTGACGGTGGAGATGACGAGCCGCTTTCACCGCCCGGGGCGCGGCGCGCTGCTGGCCGAAGGCTGGGTGGTGCACTCCACCCGCAGCCTGTGTAGCTGCGCGGCGCAGCTGCTGGACGAAGAAGGCCGGCTGGTGGCCACGGCCAGCGGCACCTTCAAGTACTGGCTGGCACCGACCACGCTGGATTCGGCCGAATAGCCCGATTGCCAAATGCAACAGCGGTTGCTGCTGTTGCCGCCTTGGAATACAAAAGCCGTCGGTGGTAGAGCTATGGCGGGGTGGGCGGCAACAAGTGGCTTGCAGCATGCTTGCGGTTTCCAGTGAGGCCGGTGCCGATTCCAGTTCCGCACCGACAAGGAGCTGGAATCATGGCGACAGCGAAACCGCGTTCACGGACCGGAAAAAATTCCAAGGCCAATCCCAAGGAGGCTGGTGGCAAGACAGCCGGCTTCAATGCCTCCAATCCCTTCAGCGAGCTTGAACGGGCCGCGAGCGGCCAGGTACAGGCGTTTCCGGCCATCCTCAGCAAGGAGGGCAGCACGCCGGAAGTCGGCACCGTGGTGTATGTCCATGGCATAGGCAACAAGCCCAAATGCTCGGTGCTCAAGTGCCAGTGGGACACGGCGCTGTTCGGCGCCTCCATGGGCGATCGCACCCGCATGGCCTACTGGGTGGATCGCAATCGCTATCCCCAGCCGGTGGAGGGCAGTTGCGCCGATGGCGACAGGCTGCTGGATGCTGCCGATGCCGTCGGCTTGCAGGCGCTGGCCGACATCGGGCTGGAGCGGGTGCCGGTACTCGACGCCGCGGCACGCAAGCTCATGGATGCCCTGGAGGCGCGGCTGCGTGGCAACGAGCAAGAGACCGGCGGCGTGGACGCCAAGCTGCTGCCCTTGCCGGAAGTCACGCGGTTGTGGATCACGCGCCGCATCACCAAGCTGTTCCTCAAGGACGTGCAGGACTTTTTCTTCGACGCCCGCAAGCGCGCCCTGATGGAGCAGGCGCTGCGCGAGCGCCTGGACGCGGGGGGCGGGCCCTTCATCGTCATCGGCCACAGCCAGGGCTCGATGATTGCCTACCAGGTGCTGCGCCAGTTGCAAAAGGCCGATTGCGACGTGCGCCTGTTCGTCACCATCGGCTCGCCGCTGGGACTGCAGGAGGTCAAGGATGGGCTGCGCAAGATCGGCCAGGGCAAGCCGCTGGTCGTGCCGGAATGCGTCGATCGCTGGCTGAATGTGGCCGAACGGCTCGACCCCGTGGCGCTGGATGCGCATCTTGCCAACGACTACAAGGCCAACAGCCGCGGTGTGAAGGCCGTGGATGACTCACGCCTGATGATCAACCCCGACTGGAAGACCAACCCGCATTCCGGCACTGGCTATCTTTCCATCGACATCGTGCGCAATACCGTGCGCGAGGCTGCCGGCCCCTCGTTCAGCAATCCCGTGGGCCGCAACATCCTGATGAAGGATCTGGTGGCCGACATCGAGGACGGCCAGCGCGAGCAGCGCCACCCGACCCTGATCCAGCTGGTGTCCGATGCCGGTGATGACACGCCGCTGGCTCAGGTGCGCGACCGGCTGGAGGGGCTGATCAGGCAGGTGCTGCAGTTCCACGGCGCCACGGCCGACGATGGCCGCATCCAGGTCATGCAGCGCTATATCTCCGCCGACCTGACGCGCAGCGAGATCGAGCAGCTGCGCTCGCACTGCGGCACGCTGAAGATAGACCGTGTCTGGCGCAATGCCGTCAAGCGCGCCCTGCTGAACCAGTCCACGCACACGCTGCAGGTGCGGCCGGCGAATCTGGGCTATGGCGCCTGCGGCAGGGACATCGGCTGGGCCGTGCTGGACACCGGCATTTCTGCCGCCCATCCGCATTTCAAGGAGCATGCGAATGTCGTCGCGCAATGGGACTGCACGCTCACCGGCAGCCCCAGGCCGCTCAAGCCCGGTGACGCCCTGTTTGGCACGCTGGACGGCAACGGCCACGGCACGCATGTGGCGGCCACCATTGCCGGAGGCATGACGCTGCCGAACGATGACGGCGATGCCAGCGCCGTCGCCATGCTGGGCATGGCGCCCGAGGCGCGGCTCTACGGCTTCAAGGTGCTCAAGGACAGTGGCAGCGGCGAGGACGCCTTCATCATCAAGGCGCTGGACCAGATCGCCGAGCTGAACGAGCGCGCCGGCAAGCTTGTCATCCATGGCATCAACCTGAGCCTGGGCGGCAGTTTCGACCCCAGCGTCTTCGGCTGCGGCCATACCCCGATGTGCCAGGAGCTGCGCCGGCTCTGGCGCCAGGGCGTGCTGGTATGCCTGGCCGCGGGCAACGAGGGCTATGCGCTGCTCGATTCCGCCAATGGCGCCATCGCCGCGAACATGGATCTGTCGATTGGCGACCCGGCCAATCTGGAGGAGGCCATCGCCGTCGGGTCGGTGCACAAGACCAATCCGCACACCTATGGCGTGTCGTATTTTTCGTCGCGCGGGCCCACGGCCGACGGGCGCATGAAACCCGACCTGGTGGCGCCGGGCGAGAACATTCTCTCGGCGCGCCACCAATGGCCTAAAGCCAAGCCCACCGTGCGCAACGCCTATGTGCAGATGAGCGGCACCAGCGTGGCCACGCCGCATGTCTCGGGGCTGCTGGCGGCCTTTCTGTCGGCGCGGCGCGAGTTCATCGGCTACCCGGAGCGCGTCAAGGCGCTGCTGCTGGCGCATTGCACCGACCTGGGCCGCGACCCCTACATCCAGGGCAAGGGCATGCCGAACCTGGTGCGCATGATCATGAATACGTGAGGGCGCCGCGGACGGCGCCGCCCATCAGCCCAGAGTCAGCCCAGCGCCAGCCGCCCCTGCGCGTCATCGACCAGCATCTGCACCAGCTCCTGCGCAAAGCTGGGCAGGGCCTCCAGGCTGCGCACGCAGATCTGCATCTCGCGCACCGACCAGGCGTCGGCCAGCGGCACGATGGCGATGTCCATGGACTGCGCATGGCGGCTGGCGGCCGACTCGGGCAGCACGCCCACGCCGACGCCGGCCTCGATCATGCGGCAGGCGGTCTCGAAGTTGCTCACCTGTATGCGCTGCTTGATGGGCCGGTGCAGCTGGTCGCTGGCCTGGCGCAGAAAGGCGTGGATGGCGCTCGATTCGTGCAGGCCCACATAGTCCAGATCCAGGGTGTCGGCAAAGGCGATCTGCATCTGGCCGTCCAGCGCGTGGCCGCGCGGCAGCACCAGCACCAGGCGGTCGCGGCGGTAGGGCAGGGTCTCCAGGTTCTCGGTGCGCACCAGGCCGGCGACGATGCCGATGTCGGTCTGCCCCTCGGTCACGGCGCGCACGATGTCGTGCGACAGGCGCTCGCGCAGGTCTATGTTCACGTCCGGGTGCTGGCGCAAAAAGTGGCGCAGCACCGGCGGCAGAAACTCGCCCGACGAGGTGGTGTTGGCAAACACGCGCACATGGCCCTTGATGCCGCGCACATATTCCTGCATGTCGCCGCGCAGGTGCTCGATCTGCGAGAGCACCATGCGCGCGTGCGTCATGAAGGCCTGGCCCGGTGGCGTCAGCGTCACGCCCTGGCTGGTGCGGTAGAGCAGCTTGGTGCCAATGCTCTCCTCCAGGTTCTTGATGCGCGTGCTGGCCGCGGGCAGGGAGATGAAGGACAGCTCGGCGCCACGCGTCATGCTGTTGGCGTCGGCGATATGCACCATCAGGCGCAAGTCCACAAGGTCGAAATGCATGGCCATGGCGGGCATTGTAGGAAGCGCGGCGAGGGTGGCGGATACGCAAATCCCCGCTTTCACAAAAGCGAAGCCGGCGTGGTGCGGCTCGCCTTACCATGCCGCCTTGTCTGTCCAACGCCATTCGCCCATGTCCCAATCTGATTCCTCCCCCACCGCCGGCGCCCTGAGCCATCTGCGCGTGCTCGACCTGTCGCGCGTGCTGGCCGGCCCCTGGTGCACGCAAAACCTGGCCGACATGGGCGCCGACGTCATCAAGATAGAAAAGCCCGGCGAGGGCGACGACACGCGCCACTGGGGCCCGCCCTTCTTCCCTGACGCGCAGGGCCAGCCCACCAGCAATGCCTGCTACTTCGCGTCCTGCAACCGCAACAAGCGCTCCGTCACCGTGGACATGGCCACGCCCGAGGGCCAGGAGCTGATCCGCGAGCTGGCCCGGCAAAGCGACGTGGTGGTGGAGAACTTCAAGACCGGGGGGCTGGCGCGCTACGGCCTGGATTACGCGAGCCTGTCGGCGCTCAACCCGCGCCTGATCTACTGCTCGGTCACCGGCTTTGGCCAGACCGGGCCGTATGCGCCGCGCGCCGGCTACGACCTGCTGATCCAGGCCATGAGCGGCATGATGAGCATCACCGGCCGCGCCGATGGCGAGCCCGGCGGCGGCCCGCTGCGCGTGGGCGTGGCGGTGATCGACCTGTTCACCGGCATGTACGCCACCACCGCCATCCTGGGTGCACTGGAGGCGCGCCACCGCACCGGGCGCGGCCAGCATATCGACATGGCGCTGCTGGACGTGGCCATGGCCATGCTGGCCAACCAGGGCGCGGGCTTCCTGAACGCCGGCAACATCCCGAAGCGCCAGGGCAACACGCACCCCAGCGTCGTGCCCTACCAGGACTTCCCCACGCAGGACGGCAACATGCTGCTGGCCATAGGCAATGACGGCCAGTTCGCGCGCTTTTGCGAGGCCGCGGGCGTGGACTGGGCGAGCGACGAGCGCTTCACGCTGAACGCCGGCCGTGTCATCCACCGCGAAACGCTGATCCCGATGATGGCCGAGCTCACCCGCACCCGCCCCACGGCCGCCTGGATCAAGCTGCTGGAGGACAAGGCCGTGCCCTGCGGCCCCATTAACCATGTGGGCCAGGCGTTTGACGACGAGCAGGTGCGCGCGCGCGGCCTGCGCATCGAGCAGGATCGCTACCCCGACGGCCAGCTGCCGGCCGGCGAGAGCATCAACCGCGTGGTCAGCACGGCCAGCCCGCTGCGCCTGTCCGACACCCCCGTCACCCTGCGCCACGCCCCCCCGGCCCTGGGCCAGCACACGGACGAGGTGCTGGCAGAGCGCCTGGGGCTGGACGCGGCGCGCTTGCAGGAGCTGCGCGCCAAGGGGGTGGTGTGAGGGGGCGTTGAGCGTTTGGCGTCCAGCCAGAGACCACGCTCAACGCTCAACGCAAAACGCTCAACGCTCAACAAAAAAAGCGGCCGAAGCCGCTTTTTTGGGGGGTGAGCCGATCAGGGATACAGGCCGCGCATCTCGCGGGCATGCAGCATGCGCTTGCAGGCCACGATGAAGGTGGCCGTGCGCAACGACACCTTGTTGTCCTGTGCCACCTGCCAGACGCCGGCGAAGGCCTCCTTCATGATGCGCACCAGGCGGGCGTTGATCTCCTCCTCGGTCCAGAAGAAGCTGGAGAAGTCCTGCACCCACTCGAAGTAGCTCACCGTCACGCCGCCGGCGTTGGCGATCACGTCGGGCACCACCAGCACGCCCTTGTCGTGCAGGATGTCGTCGGCCTCGGGCGTGGTGGGGCCGTTGGCGCCCTCGATGACCATCTTGGCCTGGATCTTGCCCGCGTTGTCCTGGGTGATTTGGCTCTCCAGCGCGGCCGGGATCAGGATGTCGCAGGCCACGCCCCAGAACTCGTCATTGGCCATGGCGTCGGCGCCGGCAAAGCCGCCCACGCCGCCGGTCTGCTGCACATGCGCCAGCAGAGCCGGCACGTCCAGGCCCTTGGCGTTGTGGATGCTGCCAGTGTGGTCCTGCACCGCCACCACCTTGGCGCCGGCCTCGGCAAACAGCTTGCCGGCCGTGCCGCCCACGTTGCCAAAGCCCTGCACCGCCACGCGTGCGCCTTCAATGGCCATGCCGGTCAGGCGCGCGGCCTCGCAGCCCACGGTGAACACGCCGCGGCCGGTGGCTTCCACGCGGCCCAGCGAGCCGCCCAGGTCCACGGGCTTGCCGGTGACCACGCCGGTGGAGGTGGCGCCGACGTTCTGCGAATAGGTGTCCATCATCCAGGCCATGACCTGGGCGTTGGTGTTCACGTCGGGCGCGGGGATGTCCTTGGACGGGCCGATGATGATGCCGATCTCGCTGGTGTAGCGGCGCGTCAGGCGCTCGAGCTCGCTGCGCGAGAGCTTCTTGGGGTCAACGCGGATGCCGCCCTTGGCGCCGCCGTAGGGCACGTTCACGGCCGCGTTCTTGATCGACATCCAGGCCGACAGGGCCATCACCTCGGACAGCGTCACGTCCTGGTGGAAGCGCACGCCGCCCTTGCCCGGGCCGCGGCTCAGGTTGTGCTGCACGCGGTAGCCCTCGAAGTGGGCGATGGTGCCGTTGTCCATCTCGATCGGCACGTCGACGATCAGCGCGCGCTTGGGGCGCTTGAGCGTCTCGACCCAGCGCGCCAGGCTGCCCAGGTAGGGCGTGACGCGATCGACCTGCTGCAGGTAGACGCCCCAGGGGCCGAGGTGGTTGGGATCGAGGTAGGAGGGCAGGGCATGTGTGCTGGCGGGGGTGGTCATGGTTTTGTCCTTGTGAAACAAATCAAGAAGCGAGACTGTATGCCTGTGGTGTCGCGCTGTCCAACACCCATCTGTATGCCTGTAATGCGTGGCACGCATAGACCCTGATGCCGGCCCTGGAAATTGCATGGCCCGGGTTAACCCTTGACCAGCAAGGCGTGGCGCCCCCTACCTATACTGCCGGCCATGAAAACAAGCCCTTCGGCCACCGGCCTGCAAGGCCCGGTGCGCCGTTTCGTATTTGTCACGCTCTACGAGCTGATCGCCATCATCGTCTCCAGCGTGCTGTTCATGGCCATTGGCCTGGAGGCGGGCGCCTCGGGCGTGATGGCGGTGGTGGCGTCCACGCTGGCCATTGTCTGGAACGTCACCTTCAACCACCTGTTCGAGCGCTGGGAGGCACGCCAGACGGTCAAGGGCCGCTCGGTGCGCCGCCGCGCGGTGCATGCCATGGGCTTCGAGGGCGGGTTGGCGCTGATGCTGATTCCGCTGATGGCCTGGTGGTTCGAGGTCAGCCTGTGGCAGGCGACATGGATGGAGGCCGGGCTGCTGCTGTTCTTCCTGGTCTACACCTACGCCTTCAACTGGGCCTTCGACCATATCTTCGGCCTGCCGGCCTCGGCGCAGCCAGCAAGCCTGCCAGTAGCATGATATTTTGATAGCTGTCAGCGCTTGATGGATAAGCGCTACAGCCTGTTTTGATGCCTATCTTGGCACCAAAAACACTGACTTCTCCGACACCTGCGCCCCGTCGCCCAGCGCCTGCACATCAAAGTGCACGGTGTGCGAACCCTGGGGCGCCGCGCCGAAGGGCAGCTGCAGCCGCACCACCACCCAGCGCGATTCGGCCGGGCCTATCTCCACCTCGTTGTCCGTGGCCACATGCAGGCCCTCCAGGCCGCGGGACGCGATGCGGTAGCGCTGCACGCCCTCGGTGGCGTTCATGATCTGCAGGCGGTAGATGTTCTCCAGCTGGCCGCCGGCGACGATGCGCGCCAGCGCCGCGCGGTCGCGCACCACGTCCACCTTCAGCGGGATGCGCGTGGCCAGGCTGATGAGCATGGCAATGCTCAGCGCCAGCAGCACGCTGCCATACAGCAGCACACGCGGGCGCAGCACGCGGCGCAGCATCTGCGCGCTGCTCCAGCGCTGGGCCATGCCGTTCTGCGTGGCAAAGCGGATCAGCCCGCGCGGGTACTGCACCTTGTCCATGACCGAGTCGCAGGCGTCCACGCACAGGCCGCAGCCTATGCACTCGTACTGCAGGCCGTTGCGAATGTCTATGCCCGTGGGACAGACCTGCACGCACAGCGAGCAGTCGATGCAGTCGCCCAGGCCCGCGGCCTTGTAGTCCACCACCTTCTTGCTGCGCGCGCCGCGGGGCTCGCCACGCTGGCTGTCGTAGGTGACGACCAGCGTGTCCTTGTCGAACATGGCGCTCTGAAAACGCGCGTAGGGGCACATGTATTTGCACACCTGCTCGCGCATGTAGCCGGCAAAGCCATAGGTCGCCAGGCTGTACAGCCCGATCCAGAACAGCTGCCAGCTGCCGTGCAGGGCCAGCAGCTCGGCGCCGAGCTGGCGTATGGGCACGAAGAAGCCGACAAAGCTGAAACCCGTCCACAGCGCCACGCTGATCCAGGTGAACTGCTTGAGGCCCTTGCGCCAGAGCTTTTCCCATGACGTCCAGGGCGCCTTGTCCAGGCGCATGCGCGCGCTGCGGTCGCCCTCGATATGTGTCTCCAGCCACATGAAGAGCTTGGTGTACACCGTCTGCGGGCAGGCAAAACCGCACCACAGGCGCCCAGCCACGGCGGTGAACAGAAACAGCGACAGCGCCGAGATGATGAGCAGCCCGGTCAGGTAGATGAAGTCCTGCGGGTACAGCACCAGGCCAAACAGGTAGAAGCGCCGCGCCCCCAGGTCGAACAGCACCATCTGCCGCCCACCCCATTGCAGCCAGGGCAGGCCGTAGAACACCAGCTGGGTGATGACCAGCAGCACCCAGCGCCAGCGGTTGAACACCCCGTCAATGGCGCGTGGATAGACCTTCTGCTTGGCCTCGTACAGGCGTATGTACTTGGCGGGCGTGGAGGGCGGCGGAGGTGTGGTCATGTGGAGCCTGTATGGCGGGCAAGCGCGTTGCGGTTGCTTGTCATGAATCAAGACTCGTGCCAGCCCGGCGCTGTCAGGGCTTTGAGAAAAAACACTGCGGCAGCAAGCACTTAGCCATCGGCCGTCCGTGTATGAGTGACATGAATGGCAGGAGACACTGACATTTGCTGTCATGTATGTCACCATCTGACACCATGAACGACAGCACCAGCGACGACTCCACCCCCACGCAACCCGCGCTGCTGGCAGCGTGGCTGGAGGCCCTGCCCGAGCCGCACATCGTCTTTGATCACGATTACCGCATCGTTGCCGCCAACAGCGCCTACCGGCGCCAGTTCGGCCATGGAGCGCAGGTCGTGGGGCGCACCTGCCACGCGGTGTCGCACCACTCGCCCGTGCCCTGCGACCAGGCGGGCGAAACCTGCCCGCTGGCGCGCGCCCGGCTCAGCGGCCAGCGCGAGCGCGTGCTGCATCTGCATCACACGCCCGCGGGTGAGGAATATGTGCAGATCGAGCTCGTGCCGCTGCGCGGCGAATCCGGCCAGCCCATGTACTTCATGGAGAAGATGGAGCCGCTGCGCATCGCCCAGGGCCGATCCGGCGCCCAGGGAATGATCGGGCGCGCGCCAGCCTTCAAGGCCCTGCTGGCGCTGATTGCCCGCGTCGGCCCGTCGCAGGCCAGCGTGCTGCTGCTGGGCGAATCGGGCACCGGCAAGGAGCTGGCCGCGCGCGCCGTGCACCAGGCCAGCGCGCGCGCCGCACGCCCCCTGGTGGTGGTGGACTGCGCCAGCCTGCCCGAGACCCTGTTCGAAAGCGAGCTGTTTGGCCACGAGCGCGGCGCCTTCACCGGCGCCCACGCGGCGCGCGCCGGCTTGGTCGAGGCCGCGCATGGCGGCACCCTGTTTCTGGACGAAGTGGGCGACATCCCCCTGACCATGCAGGTCAAGCTGCTGCGCCTGCTGGAGAGCGGCACCTACCGCCGCGTGGGCCAGAGCGAGTTGCGCCGCGCCGACATCCGCCTGGTGGCGGCCACGCACCGCGACCTGCAGGCCATGGTGCGCGAGGGGCGCTTTCGCCAGGACCTGTACTACCGCCTGAGCACCTTCCCCATACGCCTGCCGGCGCTGCGCGAGCGTGTGCAGGACATTGCGCTGCTGGCCGAGTCGCTGCTGGCGCGCGTGGCGCCGGGCCGGCAGCTGGCGCTGGCGCCCGCGGCCCTGCGCCGCCTGATGCAGCACCCCTTTGCCGGCAACGTGCGCGAGCTGCGCAACGTGCTGGAGCGCGCCGCCTTGCTGACCGACGGCAGCACGATCACGCTGCAGACGGTGGAGCAGGCACTGGCCTTCGACGTGCAGCCGGACACATCGGTGGCCTCGCTTGCGGACACGCCGGCCACAGGGCGCGCCACGCTGCGCAGCATGGAAGACGAAATCCTGCGCGCCGCCCTGCGGGCCCCGGCCGGCACACGCCAGGAACAGGCACGCGCCCTGGGCATCAGCCCGCGCACGCTGTACCGCAAGCTGCGGCAGCTGCAGGAAGGCGAAACCAGGTTCAGTCAGTAGGCGGCGGCAACGCCAGCCCCGCCTGGCGCACCACGCGCACGCAGTCCTGAATATGCTGCTGCCCCAGAAAGCGGATCGCGCCGTAGCCAATGGCGGCCGACGCCGCCTGCCCCACCAGCGGCACAAAGCGCGCCACCTGCACCGTGGTCAGGCGCACGCCGACCAGCCTGGCCGAGCGCAGCAGCAAATCCTGCGTGATGAACTTGCCCACCAGCAGCGCGCCCACCTGGGCGATGGCCTTCTGCAGCTTGTCGCGCTCGCGCGGGTCCAGCCGGTCGATCTGCTGTGGGGTCAGGCCAAAGTGGTGATTGATGGCCGGAATCAAGCGCGACAGCAGGGCCGCGTCCACCGCCCAGTCCAGCCCCGGCACCGGCAGGGCACTGGCCGCGCCGGCCACCAGCGCGCGCCGATGCAGCAGGCGCTGGCTGCGCTCTATGGCCGCCAGCAGGCCCGGGTCGCCCTGGGCCAGGCGCCGTGCCGACAGCATGGCGCCGGCCCTACTTGAGCACCTTGGTGGCGACGAGCAGCAGCACGAACGCACCCACCACCGA
>RRZT011247958.1_pt1 | contig 22497 bp, 28 predicted proteins | sample 2165551 | NCBI WGS metagenome assembly RRZT01 (sample SAMN10456910, study PRJNA506462) | wastewater metagenome | biome: wastewater; feature: sludge; material: wastewater sludge; isolation source: wastewater sludge with Escherichia coli K12::gfp cells carrying plasmid... | place: USA: Moscow, Idaho... | reverse complement strand
TTCAGGATGACAGTAATTAAATTCAGGATGACAGTAATTAAATTCAGGATGACAGTAATTAAATTCAGGATGACAGTAATTAAGTTTATTATAAAAGTATTAATTTTTACATCACAATATCAAGACATTGGCTTAAAGAAGAGAAAAATTTATTATTTTTTTGTTTATCTTCAAAACAATGAATTTTTTTGATATATGAAATTTTTTCAGCATTTCAAGTAATATAAACACTCATATTATTTGTTTTTAGTTGATTTATCATCTCATCAATTGCTTCTATTCCGTCAATATCGATGTTTATTATATGGTCAAAAGAAATAATAATTGTTTGTTTTTTATTTAATTTTTCAAGTTGGTGAATATAATTTTCAATATTTAAATAATTAAGTCATCAGTAAAATTTTAATACTAAAATATCATTTTCAACTTGTTTTTTTAGATAATGTGAAAGAGAAGTTTTAGTTAAAAATTCTTTATTTCTAAAAATATTTATATTGATTTGAGAATTAACTATTTTTCAAATATATGTAAATAAAGTGATAGTAAATCAAGTTAAAATTCATAAAGTTGAGTCTTCAATTACACAAATTATTATTGTGATAATTGATATTATAAATCAAGTTTTTTCTAAATTATATAGTTTTTTAAGTAATTTTATATCAATAAGTCATATTGCAATATTAAATAAAATTGCTGATATAATAGGGAAAGGTAAGTATTTAAAAAATCAATTAAAAAGTAATGCTGAAATTAAAAGTGTAAATACTGAAATCAAAAGTCATGCTGTTTTGTGGTTTCATTTTGAGTCAATATTTAATGCAGTTCTAATAAATACTGCTGTATTTGGAAGTCATCAAAATATTCAAGATCAAATATTTGCAAGAGCAAGTCATAAAACTTCTTTATTTTTTTTGAATTTAGTTTTTGTTATATTTCAAGCTATTTTTGCTGAGATAATAGTTTCAATTATAGCTATTAATCAAACCATTATTGATACTTTTATAATATTTATTAAAACATTAAAATCTTTTAGTAAATAAATACTGCTAAATGAATTTTGTGCTAGAGAAAATTTGATACTTGGATATTTGTCTATTAATAAAACTAGGTCGGGGAAAACTCATTTAGAAGAGAATACTCAAATAATTATTCAAATAATTGTAAGGATTATAACTCAAGGTATTTTTTTGAAAAATAATTTATTTAATATTAAAAAACAAAGTCATCATAAAAATACTAAAAATGAAATAATATCAGTTTTTCAAATATTTTTGATAATTTCTCACATATTATAGATAATTTCTTTGTGTTGAGGAATTTGTAAAACAGGATTATTTAGTCATAAAGCTCCTGAAATTTGACCTAAAGCTATTGTAATTCATACTGAAATCAAAAATCAATGTAAAACAGTTGACGGAATTAAAGTTATGTATTTTGTTATTTTAAAAAAATAAATAACAAGCATAAATAATCATGCAAAAATAGCTATAAATGGCAATAATTGAGCTCAATTTGTAGTTGATAATACAAATGTCATTAAAATTGAAGCTAAAGCTCAGGCTACTCAAAATACATTGTAATTACTTGATGCAAAGAAAAAAGCAAATATTCAAGACCAAATTGCTGTAATAATTCATTGGCTTGGAGTTGCTCAACTGGCAACTGCTAGAGAAATTGAAAGAGGAATATTTATCAAAGCAACATTTATTCAGGCTTTATAATTGTCTTTTATTTTTTGTGTAAATCACTCCATAATCACGAAAAATTAGTATGTAAATAAAAAATGTATTTAATGATTAACCCATCTGTCCTATGGACATCTTCCCTTAAGTCTAATGGAAGAGAAAAATGAAAAAATATTAAATATTATAAAAATGTAGATTTAGTTATTTTAGACTAAATAAATTTATTGCAAGTATTTTTCTCTAAATTATTATTTACTTTTAAATAAATGTATTTCTAATGAGAAAAAATTTTTTTTATAAAAAATAAATTGTAAAAATACAAAAACTTTATATAATCTCTTTGCATGGGGCTATTTATGGTTTCTACTTTGAGAATTGCTTGTGCAAGTGTGCTATTAGGGAGATGTTTGTGCCTTCCTTTAATCAATCACAAACAACAACAAATGCAAACAATAGAATTGCTAGAGGTTTACAAGCTTTTAAAGCTTTTAATCCTATTAATGCTTTAGTTGCTTAATTTTAAGCTCTAAAACTTTAATAAAACAGTAGCCTTCATTAGTGATGAGTACCGTTTGGTCTGCTACAAAGTATATAAAAACTTCGACTCTTAAGGTTTTATATACTCATAAATTAGAGTTTTTTATAAATGGGGTTTAGATTTTGTCTTGATTTATAAAAATACTAACAGATAAAATTATTTTATGAGTTTTTTGTTTATTTTCTATTCGTAAAATTATCAAAATAAACTATAATAGTAGATAGCTTGGCAAGCCTTGAAGGACACGAGTTCGAATCTCGTTAGCTCCACCATTCTTCGTTTTTTCGGAGAAAAAACTTCGAATGGCACGGCCATTTGAATAGAAGAATGCCCTTCGTAACTCTTTGTAGTTCGAAACTTTAGTGTAGAACTATTAGTGAAGAATGGGCAATAATTAACTGAAGAAGAAATTCATTCTTTTTTGAAAAAAAATAAAATATTAAAAATAAATATTAATCTTTAAATGTGAAAAATACCCTTCGAAACTCTGTGTAGTTCGAAACTTTAGTGAAGAACTATTAGTGAAGAACTATTAGTGACTTGTAGTTCGTAGATTTATCGAAGAACTAAGAATGGGTAATAATTAACTGAAGAAGAAATTCATTCTTTTTTGAAAAAATAATAAAAATAATTTTATAATTATTAATAAAATGTTTTATGTGTATATTATTAAAAGTATAGAAAAACAAGATGAATTTTATACTTGATTTAGTGAAAATTTAAAACAAAGATTAGAAGAACATAATACATGAAAATCAACACATACTAACAAATATAAACCTTGGAAATTAGTTTTTTATTCAGCTTTTAAAAACAAAAAAGAAGCATTAGATTTTGAAAAATATTTAAAATCTGCTTCTTGAATTGCTTTTAGAAATAAAAGATTAGTTTGTAAGGTTTAATTTTTTATAATTTTAAAAAATATGGATAAAGTTTCAATTAGATTTTTTGATGATAGAGAAGTTAGAGCTGTTTGGGATGATCAAAATTCTAAATGGTGGTATTCTATTATTGATGTTATTGCTATTTTAACTGACAGTATTTCTCCAAGAAAATATTGGAGTGTTATGAAAACAAGACTTAAAAAAGAAGAAAATCAGTTAACTACAAAATGTAGTCAACTGAAATTAGTGTCATCTGATTGAAAAAAATATGCAACAGATTGTTTTTCTCAGGATGATATTTTAGAAGTGATAAAATTAATTCCAGGAAAAAATTCTATAAAATTTCTTGATTGGTTTACATATAGTGATAATAGTATTGACTGACAAAGTAAACTAAAAGCTTATGCATTATTTGAAAGTTCATTAATTGATAATATTGAGGTTTGAACTACAAAAGGTTTGCAACAAATTCATGCTTATTTATTTTGATGATTATATGATTTTGCTTGAAAAATTAGACAAAAAAATATTTCAAAATGAGGTTTTAGATTTGCAAGTGCAGAATTTTTGGAAAATACTCTAAAAGATATTGAAAAAATGCCTGAAAATACTTTTGAGGAAATTATAAATAAATACATTGAAATGAATATTGCACATCCTTTTATGGAAGGAAATTGAAGAACAGCAAGGATTTGGCTGGATCTTATTTTGAAAAAACATTTAAAAAAATGTGTAGATTGGAGTCAGATAACTAAAAATGATTATATGAATGCAATGATAAAAAGTCCTACTAGTTCAAAAGAAATTACTAATTTAATACAAAATGCTTTAACTATTGAAATAAATAGTCGTGAAATGTTTATGAAATGAATTGATTATAGTTATTATTATGAGGAAGAATAGAAAAAACATCATTAAATGAATTTAATAAATAAATTTGTTTAATGATGTTTTTTCGTATAAAAATTAAATATAAATTTGATTTATTTTTCTTTTTTTTATAATGGTTTTGAGGAGGATTTTATTTATATAATATTTTTTGTTAATGCCAAAATTTAACGATTTTGATATGGAAAATTGGAAAGATGATTGTGATGATATAATTACAGATAGTCTTTGGGTAATAAATGAAAGAGATAAAAGTTGAAAACATTCAAATTTTTATCACTGAAATTTTATACCACAAATACCAAATCAATTAATTAGAAGATATACAAAAAAGTGAGATTGGTTTTTTTATCCTTTTCTATGAAGTGCAACTTAATTATTAAAAAATAAATTTATGAAGTTTGAAACATTTATAAATGAAATTTCACCAAAAAACTCTTCTCAAATTTCAATATCTTGAAATAAAATAAGAGACACAATAAAATCTAAAAGTAGTATAATAAATAGCAGTTTTTTAACTTGATCTTATGCACGTTCTACAAAAATAGATCCAATAGATGATTTAGATATTTTTTTTAATATAAAATTTTCAAATACTGAAATAAAAAATACGGATAAATGAATATTGATTTTAACAAAAATCTGAACATATGATTCACATCAATTAAAAAATTATACTGTTTTTGATGATAAATTAAAAAGATATATTATATCCCCAATACAGTTAATAAATCATATTTGAAAAATAATAAAAGAAACTTATATATCAACTAATGAACAAAACAGAAATTGAGAATGTTATACAGTTTATTTATCATCATATAATTTAACAATTGATTGTGTTCCTTATGCTTGAGTTACAGAACAAGACTATAATTTAATTCCAAAATGATGAAATAATTTATATTGGAAAAAGACAAATCCCAAAAAAGATCAAGAAATAATACAAGAAACAGATAATTTATATAACTGAAAATTGAAATGAATTATAAAAGTTATGAAGTATTGGAATAAAAATAAGAACACTTCTAAGAAAATTAAATCATATATTTTAGAATGTTTGATTTACTATGCTTTTCAAAAGAAATGTAACAAAAATATGAACTATGTTGAATTATTAAAAAATACAATAGAATATATTTATAATAATATAGAGAATTATTGTAATATAATAGATTTATCTTGATATGATTGTATGCATTACACAGTTGATAAAGATAGAGTAAAGTTAAAGTTACAAGATTTGTATAATAAACTTTCATTTTGAGAAACTAAAATAATTGATTATTTAAAATCTAATTAAATATTATGGAAAATTTAAAATTACAACTACAAAATATTTGAGAAAATTTAGCATTTCAATCTAAAATGTTTTTTAAATCTCATGATTTAGCAATTATTATACAAATAATTTCATTAGGAATACCTATAATTTTAACATTGATTTCATTTTATTTATCATGATGAGAGTGAACAAATATAAGTAAAATTTTAGATTATTTATCTTTTTGAATTTCAGTAATTGCAATAGTTTATTATACTTATTTTTGAAAAAATACAGAATTATACAAATATTGGTGAGAAAAATATCTTGTTATTTATAAAGAAATTGAAAATTATTTTAAAACAACAGAGGAATATACAAAAGAAGAAATAGAAAAATTTGTAAATAAACAAAATATAGTTTCTCTTGATTTAAACAGACCAAATCTCCATATTTGATCAAAAATTTGGGTTGATAATGTAATTGATAAGGAAATGAAATATTGAAATGAAGATGTCGTATGGTGGAAAAAATAATAAATTTTAATTACTTTAAATTATGCAAACAAAAGAATTAACATTTTCAGATGCAATTGAACAAGTTATGTTAAATAATTGATATTATGCACCACTTTCTTTAATATATAAAGAATTTTGAAAATATAGAGAAAAAACTTGAAAAACTCCAGATAATACAATTCAAGAAAGAGTTCAAAGAGATAAAAGATTTACAAAAATTGGTTATTGAGTTTATGCTCTAACAGAATTTTTAGATAAATTACCAAAAGAAAAAGAAGCTAAAACTCAAAAAGATAAAATTGAAAGAATGCATTCTAGAATCCAATGAATGCTTATTGAAATTTGAAATATGAATTGATATGATACTTATACTCCAGATAAAAGTTGAATTTTTGACAATAAAGAAATCTGAAAACTTGCAACTTTGGATAAAATTCCATCATTCACTTATGAAAAAATTATAAATGATTCAATTAGATTTGTAGATGTAATTTGGTTTAATGAAAGATGATTTCCTGCAAAATTAATTGAAGTTGAAAATTCAACAGATTTTAGAGCTTGATTTATAAAAATGAATGAAATTCAAGATTTTAGAACAGAATTTTTATTTATTGCTCCACAAGATAGAAAATCAAAATTTGATATAGAAAGAGAAAAACAAGCATTTAAAAATATTAAAGATAGATGTATTTTTGAAACTTATGAATTTGTTGAAAATTGGTATAATCATCAATTACAATGAAAAAAATTTAAAATATAAATTACCACTTATAGTCTGTAGATTATAACTAAAAAACATGTAGAATAAGCCAATATTTAATATTTGGCTTATTTTTTTATGAACTACATTTGATCAAAATTATCACTACTAAAATTTATAGAAGAAAAAATAAATAAAATCGTTTGAGATAAAAACTATATTTTCTCTGATTTATTTGCTGGAACTTGAATAGTTGCAAGATTTTTCAAAGAAAAATGACACCAAATTATAGCTAATGATTTGCAATATTATAGTTATGTTTTAAACAGAAACTATATTTGAAACCATACAGATTTATATTTTGCAGGAATTCGTGATGAAGTAACTGATTTGTTTGTAAGTAATGTAAATACTCATAAAGAAATCGTTTGTAAATATTTGAATAATTTGCCAGGGAAAAAATGATTTATCTATAAAAATTATTCTGTTTGAGGTACAAAATGACAAGCTTTTGAAAGAATGTATTTTTCTGATGAAAATGCTTTAAAGTGTGATGCTATTAGACAGAAAATTGAGTCTTGGAAAAAACAAAACAAAATTACTGATGATGAATATTCTTTTTTAATAGCTAGTTTGCTTGAAGCAATAGACAAAGTTGCAAATACAGCTTCTGTTTATGGTGCATTTTTGAAACAACTTAAAAAATCAGCTTTAAAATCTTTAAATTTAGTGCCAGCAGATTTTTATAAAACTACACAAATTTCACAAGTTTATAACCAAGATATAAATGAACTGATAAAAAATACTACTCATGATGTAGTTTATCTTGATCCACCATACAATGAAAGACAATATTCTTCAAATTATCATATGCTTGAAACAATTGCAAAATATGACAATCCTACAATAAAAGGGAAGACAGGTTTAAGAGATTATTCAAACCAAAAATCACTTTATTGTAAAAAATCAGAAGTTTTAAAATCTTTTGATGATTTAATTCAAAATATTGATGCAAAATATGTGTTTTTAAGCTACAATTGTGAATGACTTATGAGTTTAGAGGATATAAAAGAAATTATGTCTAAAAGAGGGGAATATTGATATTTTGAAGAAACATACAAAAGATTTAAAGCAGATAAAACTGAAAATAGAAACCATAAAAAAACTTGAGTTACAGAATATTTACATTATGTAAAAATAAAAGATTAGAAAAATAATATTAAATGAATTTTATAAAATAAATTTGTTTAATATTATTTTTAGTATATAATAAGTGTAGATTTATTTTTAATCTATAATTATATAAATATGTGAAATAATATATTTGAAGAAATAAAACATATAAATGAATATTGAAATGAATATTGGTCAGCTAGAGAATTATATAAAATTCTTGAATATTCTGAATATGGTAAGTTTTTACCAGTTATAAAAAAAGCTAAAATATCTTGTAAAAGTTCATTACAATCAGAAAAAGACCATTTCTCCCATGTGAGAGAAATGGTTGAAATATGATCTTGAGCAAAAAGAGAAATAGATGATTATAAATTGTCTCGTTATGCTTGTTATTTGATAATTCAAAATGCTGATCCCTCAAAAGAAACGGTAGCTTTATGACAAACTTATTTTGCTGTTCAAACTAGAAAACAAGAATTAAATGAACAAATTTTAGAAGATAAAAAAAGAAAATATTTAAGAGATGAAATGAAAGAACACAATATTCATTTAGCAAAAGCAGCTAAAAATGCTTGAGTTGTTCATCCTGTTGAATATGCAATTTTTCAAAATTTTTGATATAAATGATTATATGACTGACTTGATATGCAATGAATTCATAAGAAAAAATGATTAAAACAATCTCAAAAAATACTTGATCATATGTCTAGTGAAGAACTGGCTGCAAATTTATTTCGTGCTACTCAAGCAGAAGCAAAACTTAAAAGAGAACAAATATTAGGAAAAAATAAAGCAAATCAAGCACATTTTGAAGTTTGACAAGAAGTAAGAAAAACAATTAAAAAACTTTGAGGAACTATGCCTGAAAATTTGCCAACAGTTGACAATATAAAAAAAGTAGAAAAAAGAATAAAAAATAATGATGAAAATATTTTAGAATAAAATAATTCAATTTTTTGTCACCTTTTTTAAATAGTTAAGTTATAATTATTGCAAATGCAAAAATACTTTATTATTTTAATATAAACTATATGAAAAAAAATATTATAATAGCTCTATGAGTTACAAGCTTACTTTCTACTCAAGCTTTTGCTTCTGATTATACTGTTATACCTGTTGCAAAATTACTTGATGCAGCTGCTCCAATTTCAACAATTACTAATTATAAAGATAATACTTTATCTTGAACTACAAATGAAGAATTAGCCCAAAAGTATGATGTAATTATTAGAAATAATAATATCACATGAGATAATGAATATAATTCTAAAAATTATTATACTTCAAAACTTACTGCAAAAGATTTAGTAATTCCTGAAGAAGTGCAAAAAAATGCAAAAAGAATTTATTTCCTAGTTGAATCTTATAGAAATCATTATTTTTTCAGATGAGCTTTAAAAATGGAGGCTGATGCAGTTACTACTACTGAAGTAAATAAAGAATATAATTATAAAACAGTTGATTTTACTGCTGGAAAAGCTGAGTATTTCTTTAATAATTCTGACTTAGTTAAAGATTTTGAAAAAGATGAATATAATACTGTGAATATTTCACTTGTAGCTGATTTAAATAACGGGGAAAAACTTTATTTATCAAATAGTGCTTACTTAACTGTTTGAAATAAACAAAGAGTTTTAGAAACTTTATTAAATGAAAAAAATAAAGAAAATACTAATTATAATTCGTATTTTGATACAAATACAATAACACAATATTTACAAAAATTAGGTGAAAAAATTTGAAGAGATCAATATAAAACACTTTTAAATAATGCATTAACTAAAATTGTTACATTAAATAAACAAAATGAAACATTAAAAACTAATATGTTAAATTCTATTAAAAAAGAATCAGATTTTTCACAAAATTTAGATAAATATAGTGAATATATTGAAACTTCAAATCTTTCAAATTCAATAATGTCTGGAGTGAGTAGTGAAATTCAAAAAATTAAGTCTTATGATATGATTGATAATTTATTTAAACAATAAGAAAAAAAAGAGCTTTTTAAAGCTCTTTTTTGTGTTCAAAAATTTTTTCATCTCTACAACTAGCACATATGTTTTTATCATGCAAAGCAGCAGAAAGTTTTTAAAAACCACATTTTTTACAAATTACAGCTATTTTTTCATTTTTTGAACTCATTTTTCTTCCTCTTTTTGATTTAGTTATTTGATTATATGTAAATAGATTTAATTGCAAAATTTATTTTAAAACAATAAAAAAGAAGAGCTTAAAGCTCTTCAGTTTCTTTAAATTCACTTAATATATTTAATTCTTTAGGAAATTTCTCTCCTAGAAGATTAAATAAATTAAGTTTATTTTGAAATTCTTTTGAATCATTATAATCAAAAGAATCAAAAATATTATCTTCCAATTTTTGCACCTCCTTTTTGGATTTGTATTATACCTAGAAAAATTAAAAGTCAACTACTAAATTAGTCAGTTTGACTTAGTAATTCTTCTGTTTCATTATTTGTATCTTTATTGCAGATGCTACAGTATCCATTATACTGAGCTGGTCTACCACAAGATATACATAAAGTAACTTTACTTTTTTCTTTTGTTTCTATTTTTTTTAGTTCAGTGTCCTTTTCCATAATAACTACCTCCTTTTTTATAATTACAAACTTAATTATAGCCTATATTTTAAAAAATCAAGAGAAAATAAAAAAGAAGTTTTTAAACTTCTTTTTTAGGCTTTTTCTAGACTTATATGGTCAATTTCACCATTTTTGTATTGAATTTTCCAATCTTTTTTTACTGCAATATGGTCTAATTTTCCATTTTGCATAACTATTTCCCAATTTTCTAATTTATGAATAGCTTTTTCTAATTTAGTATTACAGCTATCACAAATTCTTTGGTTATCTAGTTCAATAGTTGGTCTTTCTTCTTTGCAAATATCACAGATTCCAGCCATAAAAATCCTCCTTTTTTGATTTAATATTTTGATTATACAAAATTATTTTTTATTGCAAATATTATTCAAAAAAACTATTAAATTCTTTATCAATATCTCTATAAACTTCAAGATTTCATTTATTTATAAGCCAAACTTTGTTTGAAGTGTGAGCAAGTAAATCTCTATCATGAGAAACAACTATTGTTGTTCAACCAAAACCTGCAAGCATATCTTTTATAACTTCTTTTGAATGAATATCCAAATGATTTGTTGGTTCATCCATGATAATAATATGAGGTTTTACTAGTAACATTTTTGTTAAAGCTACTTTTGCTCTTTCTCAACCTGAAAGAGTTCATATTTTTTGTTCAACTTTTTCTCAAGTGATTAAAAGTCATCATAGAATATTTCTGATTCTAGTTTGATCTTCAAAATCTTGATTTAGCTCTTCTATAATACTTTTTCCCACATCTAAATCAGATAATACTTGAGAATAAGAACCAATTTTTAGAAACTCATTTATATCTACTTCACCTGAAATTGCTTTTAATTCTCATAAAATAGTTTTTAAAAGTGTAGATTTTCAAGCTCAGTTTGGTCAGATAATTCATATTTTATCAGTTTTTAAAACTTCTAAATATTCAGGAAGACTAATTATTGGAGTAGAATATCAAACTTGTAAATTTCTTAATTTTAAAATTATTTCAGGAAGTCTTTTTTCTAGATTAACTTGAATTGATTTAACTTTTGTTTCATTTTCAGGCATAGTTAAAACATCAATTTTTGCTAATGCTTTGATTCTTGATTGTACACTTGTAGCTTTTGCAGAATTGGCTCTAAATCTGTTAATATAAGCATTTTGAAGATCTAATTCTCTTTGTTGATCACGATAATCTTTCATTTCTTTATCAAAACGAGCTTGTTTTTCTTCTAAATACAAGCTATAATTTCCAGGATAAATATGTATTTTTTTACCAGAAATTTCAGCTATTTTTTCACTTGTATTATTGATAAACTTAACATCATGTGAAATAGACAAAATAGCTTTTTTCCAGTTTTTACAAAATTTTTCTAAAAATATTATTCACTCAATATCTAGGTGGTTTGTTGGCTCATCAAGTATTAAAATATCTACTTCTTGTATTAGAAATTTTGCAATTTGTACTTTTGTTTGTTCTCAACCTGATAATTGTAAAACATTAAAATCAAGTTGCTCTTCAGTAAAACCAAAATATTTTAGTATTTCTATTTGTAGATTATATTTTCTAAAACCATCTATCTCTACAAGTGATTTGTTGATTAATTCAACTTCTTCCCAGTGATTTCAATCGTTTTTTATTTCTTCTAATCTATTTATTTTTTCATTTATTTCTGGAAATATTCACATCATTTCTTGTTTTAGAGTATTTTTTGTAGAACTCCAAAATAAATCTTGAGATAAATATCAGATTTTTAGTCAACTAGCTAGTTCTATACTTCAATCACTAATTTCTTCTATTCATAAAATCATTTTTAAAAGAGTAGTTTTTCAAGCTCAATTTTTTCATATTAAAGCTATTTTATCTTTAGAATTAATTTGAAAATTTGCATCATAAAAAAGCTCAGTTTTTTCAATGTTTTTGTGTAAATTTTTAATATTTATCAAACTTGATGCAATTTCTGATTTTCATGTAAATAGATATTTTGGAATAGTTTCAAGTGAATACTCTTTATTTGAAGTTTTTTCAATATCTATAATTTTGTCTAATTCAAACTCTTTTTCAAGATATTTATTTAGTCTTTTATATTTAGTTTCTTCTTTGATTTTCTCTTCTTGTTCAGCTAAAAACATCTCACAAATGTCTTTAACTTCATTAAAAGTGAAATATGGGTGATGAGCAATAACTTTGTTTATAATTTCGTCTAGCATTTTTTAGTTTTAGGTTTTATTTAATAAATTGGTTTTGTAGGGAATGAATATTTTCATTCAAAAAGTTAAATGTTTTTCTTATTGTATCAAAAAATGTGAAAAAGGGAAGTTTTATATTTTAAAACAAGAAAAAAAGAAGCATTTATGCTTCTTTTTAATCAAGATATCCTCCATATTGGTCTTCATAGCAATCTTCACAGAGACATCCATCATCAGTTTCTATCTGACCAGGTCTTTCTCCACAACAAGTGCAGAAAGAGTTTGATTTTTTTTCATCATCATATTCATCATCATGATTTAGATATTCATCATCTTTGTTGTCATCATAATCTAGATTTTCATTATCATCATCAATATACTCATCTTCATCTCCATAAAAATCATTTTCAAACTCTTCTTCCAATTTTAAACCAATAATATCTTTTTTCATTTTTTTTCTCCTTTTTCAATTTTTTGTTTTTAGAATTTATAATATTTTGTATAAATTCAATTTTATTATATGAAAATATATTATTTTGCAAGTATTTTTATGAAAAGTCAATAAGTAGTTTTTATAAATATCTTTGCAAAACTCACATATTTCCTTACTATTAAACTAATATTTTATAAATACTAAAAATGAGACTAGAAAAAATAGATATTTTGAGATGAATTGCAATAATTTTTATGGTTTTATTTCACCTAAATTATTCATTAGTTGAAATTTTTTGAGTAAATACTCTAAATTTTAATGATAATTTTTGGTTTATTTTATGAAAAATTTCAGCATTTTTATTTATATTTATTGCAGGATTATCTGCTTTTTTAACTCATTTTAAATCAAGAGAAAAATCAAATATAAAATATCTAAAATCAAGCTTAAGATTAGCAATTATAGCATTAATAATTAGTATTTGAACTTATTTTTTCATCAGGGGAGAACACATTAGATTTTGAATTATTCACTTTTTTGCAGTTTCATATTTGCTTTTGATTTTATTTAAAAGATTTTGAAGTTATAATATTTTATTTTGAATATTAGGTATAATTTTTTGAATATTTTTTACTCCAGTAATTAATTTTAAATATTTATATTTTTTAGGATTTACATATCCTTGATTTAAATCAGCTGATTTTTATCCAGTTTTACCGTATTTTTGAATAATTTTATTATGATTTTGAGTTTGAAAAATATTATCTAAAAATAAATTACTGCAAATTTTAGAAATAAAAAATAAAAACTTTTTAACAAAGTTTTTAACATTTTTATGACAACACTCACTTTTGATATATTTAACTCATCAAATAATTATTGTAGGATTAGGTTATTTAATTAAACTTCTTTTTCATCTAATTTGACAATAAAACATAAATTTATATATTATTATTTATACATCAAAAATGTATTATTTTTAATTTCTAATTATTTTTTATGAAGAAATTTTCACTTAAATCTATTTGGTTTTTTGCAATTGTTATTGCAATGCTAATTTTTGACTTTTTATTTATATTTTTCAACAATATAACAATATCTTTTTATAATTTATTTTTTGTATTTATTTTTATTGTAAATGTATTAATTTTGCTTAGTTCCTTTATAAATATAAAGAAAATGACATTAATTATTTCTTCAACTCTTGCAATTTTAATTCTAGCTGTATTTATTTCTACAACTCCAATTTTTCATAGTAAAGATTACAAAAATATGATTTTAGAAAATGCTGATACAAAAGCAGTATTTTCTAAAGATGTAACACCAACTGATGAAACAAAAATTAGATTGGTTACAAAAGAAGTTGCTGAAGTTTTAGCCGATAAAAAACTTTGAGAATTATGAGCTATTTGATCAACAACAAAAATTTGAGAATTTTCAGTACAAAAATTTCAAAACAATATTTATTGGTTTGCTCCACTTGAATTTAGAGGTTTTTGGAGTCGGATTTCTATGAAAACTACTCCTTGATATGTTTTAGTTTCTGCTACAAATCCTAGTGATGTAAAAATTATTACTCAAGTTTGAGAAAATAAATTAAAATTAAAATACTTAAAATCTTCTTGGTTTTTTAAAAATATTTGAACACATGCTTATATAAAAGATCCAACAAAATTTAGAACAGATTGGACTTTTGAAGTAGATGATGAGTGAAATCCATTTTATGCTGTATCTATTTACAAACCAACTATTTGATTTAGTTGATTTGATGTAATTTGAGTTGAACTTATTGATATTCAAACATGAATTATTAAATATTATCCTAAAAATGAAGTTCCTAAATGGGTTGATAGAATAGAGCCAGAAGAATTTATTGACACTCAACTTTGATATTATTGAGAATATATAAAATGATTTCAATGGTTTACTCAAACTTGAAAATTTAAACCAACAACTTGAATGTCTTTAGTTTTTGATGAAAATAAAAATAGTAAATGGTTTACTTCATTAACTTCAAAATCAGCTGACCAATCTTCAATTTGATTTGTTTTAGTTGATACAAGAACTAAACAAATGACTCAATATCAAATTTCTGGAGCAACTGAAGAAGCTGCAATGCAAGCTGCGCAGTGAAAAGTTCAACAATTCAAATATACAGCTACTTTCCCAACTCTATATAATATTTGATGAAAAGCTACTTATGTTATGTCAATGCTAGACTCAAATAAATATATAAAAATGGTTGCTTTAGTTTCAGTTGAAGATATTAGTATTGTTTCAGTTTGAGAAAATATTTGAGATGCTCTTAGAGAATATAAAGATAAAATTAATAGTAGTTGAAATGTTTTTACTCCAGATGCAAAAGTAGTTCAACAAACAGTTACTTGAACTATTTCAAGAATAAGTGATGATATTAGAAAATGAGATTTATATAAATATATTGTTTTAGAAAATGTTGAATCAAAAGCTTTTGTTTGAACTTCAAATGTTTCTAAAGAATTATTATTATCAAAAGTTTGAGATAAAGTTACAATTACTTATTTTGAGTGATGAAATAAAATAGTTGATATTCAAAAATTTGATAATCTAGACTTATCTTTTTAATAAATATTAAAAAAATGAAAAAAATAATTATTATAATTACATTTATCTTTTCTTTTATAATTAAAGCAAATGCAGGTTATATTTTAGAAAATGACTCCCAAAAACTTGTAAATACTTATAATTTTTCAACAAAAAATCTAGAAAAATCAATAACAAGAAAAGAATTTGTTGAAACTTTGTCAGTTTGGTATGTGGATTATATGAAAGGGAAAAAGAAAAAAGTAAATTTTGAAAAGTATAAAAAAATTGATAATACTAAATATTTCCTTGATGTTGATTTAACTTCAGATTTCTGAAAAAAATTAAGCTTTTTTGTTGATAAAAAATGATTTACACTATCAAATAATTTTAATCCCAATGCTTTAGTTGATACAAAGACATTTTTTATAGTTTTAAAAAATTTGTGAATACTCTCAAATATTGAAAGTTGTAAAACTCTATATATTTGTATGCCTGAATTTAATGACAAAATGCTTTTTTCAAGATGAACTTATTATAAAATTGTTTCAAGAATTTTATACAAAGATTTAAGAATTAATTTTAAAACTCCAAAGCAGTTTCTTGATAATTGATATAAGAGTTTTCTTTCTTCAAACTACAGTTTTCCACTTAAAAAACAAACTCAAAATTGATGTTATGCATTTGCTGCTAGAAACTTAGTAAAATACAAATTCAACAAAGATATTGATGTACCAAAAATAGAAAAACTCATAAATAAACCCGGGGAAAAACTTTGGGATACTACTTTTAAAACAGCTTTTAATAATGAAGCTTGAGTTATTCCTATCGAATATTATAATATTTCAACACTATTTCATTATCTTCAATTATGACATCCAATAAATGTTACTTATGTGTTTGATTATACAGATAAATACTGAAAACCAAAGCAAGTAAATCATATAGTTACAGCTTATAGTTTTGACCAAAATTGAGTTTGGGTAGCTGAAACTGTTAAAAATAAATATGTATTACTTCCATATGATAAAATATTTAATGAAAATGGAAAAGTGAAAATTGCTAGAATGTATGATTATATAATAAAAAAATAAAGATGAAATTCATCTTTATTTTTTTAAGTAATTATACTAAAAACTTTATTTGAAAAATTTTGAATTCAAAATTTTTTATAATTTAATTTTGCTATTTGTTTTTCAATTAGGTCTTTTTTTGCTTTTAATTCTATTAATACTTTATTATTTCAAGAGTCTATGTGATACTTAATAATGTTATTAATACTTTGTAATTCTTTTTCTAATCAATTTTTATCTTTAGAATTAATTAAATTTATATAATTTGGAGAAATTTCAATTGTTATTGTTTGTTTTTTCAATATTATAATAAAAAGTTTAAAAAATAAATACTCCAGAATTTAAACATATATTTTTTTATAGTCAAGAAGAATTTTAAAAATATTAAAAAAAAAGATGATAGTTTAATCAAACCATCATCTTTTTTTAAAAAAGTATCAAAATCCTACACAAATACTAATCATTATTACAACAAGTATTGCAAAAGTATGTGGATAATTTCCTCAAGGCAAAGGCACATTCATTCAATATGCTCAAACTATCAATGTCATAAGTCATATCATAAAAGTAAAACCTGTAAGTGTTCCAATTACTCAGTTTAGTCTAATATTCATTAAGTTATTATAAATTTCACTTAGTGAAGATAAGTTTTTTGTTAATACTGAAATATTATTGTCAATTTTATCCAGTTTATAAAGTAAATCTTCAAAATATAAATCAAGTTGCCCGTCATAAAATTTTTCAATAGTTTTTTGTAATTCAGAAATTAATTCATTTTGAGGAATAAATAAATGTTTTAAAAATACTAAATTTCTTCTTTTTATCATCATATCTTCAAGTAATTTTTTTGAAAGTCCAGTTTTTGAAAATATTTCTTCTTCTAAAAATACTATATCTTTACTTGATTTATTGATAATTCTTAAAGTTTTATCAAACATTACATCAATGATTTTGTATAAGATATAATAAGGTGAAATTTTATATTTTTCTGGGTCTTCTAAATCATTAGTTTCATTTATATATTCTTGTTTAATTCTTTCAATATGACTAGTTTGATGGCTTGTAATCGTGATAATATAGTCTTTTCCTAAAATTACACTAAATTCATTTGAAATATATCTTTTTTGTCTTTCATCATATTTTGGAAAATGAAAAACCATAAAAATATTATTATCATAAGTATCGATTTTATCTTGAACTCAATATTCTAATATATCTTCAATAATAATTTCATGTAAATCATAATCTTCTCAAATTTCAATAAGTTCAGCTTTTTTTGGATTTTGAAAATGTATCCAAGTTATTTTTCAGATTTTAAGTAAATTTTTCATAATATTTCATAATTAAATTTTATATTTTGTCTAATTATATGTTTTTTTATATTTTGTAAAATTTTAATTTTTATATATAATGAGAATAAGTCTCTTACTTTATTCTTACTATGTATGAATATATTTGAGATTACTTATTTATTAATTATTTATGTTATGAAAAACAATAAATATATTTTAGCTTTAATGGCTACTTTATTACTTGTTTCTTGTTCTAAAAATGAAACTGCTCCAGTTGAACAAACACAAGATGTTACAGAAACTCAATCTTGAGAAATAAATGAAATGTGTCCATAAGATATATTAAATGAAACTTCAGATGAAGAATTAAATGAAGATATTTCTTTAAATAAAATAGCTCCAGAAGAATTATCTTGAGCTGTAAATACTCCTTTTGAAATGCCAACTCCTCCAACTCAATGAGAAAGAAAAGCTCCACCAGAATGATTTGAAAAATGAGAAAAACCATCAGGTCCACCACCTTCAAAAGATGGGTCATGAGCTACAATGTCATGAGCTACAAATTATGATTCTAAAACATCAGCTAGTTAATAAATATGTTTTAAAATAACAAACTGATTTTTCTATTGTATTTAGAAAGATTAGTTTGTTTTTAATAATTTAATTATTAACAAAAAAATATGAATAAAAGTGTAAAAATAATAAAATTAATTCTTTTGATATTGTCATTTTTATCATTATATGTTTTTATTGATGTAGAAACATATTCTTTAATGTGAAAAATATCATGGTTATTTTTAATAATTGTAATGATTATTAGACCATTAAAAGATATTTTTCCTAAATGCAGATTATTTTCATTTTTATTAAAATTTAGAAGAGAATTAGCAATAATTGTTTGAAATTATTGAGTAGCTCACTGAGTTTGAGCAATTTTGAGTTATTATAATTTAATTTGATGAGAAAAAACATATCTTCAAATTATTTTTGATGGATATACTTGGAATCCAGCTTGATATATGTTTTGGTGAATGCTTTCAATAATTGTTTGTATTCCATTACTTTTAACATCAAATGCATTTTCAACTAAAAAAATGTGAAAATATTGGAAAAATCTTCAAAGATTAGCTTATTTAATGTTTGTTTTAGTTTGAATTCATATTTATGTATTTAATAAAGAAATTTGAACTTTAATTACTTTATGAATTTGGGGAGTATTATTTATTATTGCATTTATAAAAAATAAAAATGCTTTAAAAAATTCAAGTTCTCCAAAATGGTTATGTGTTCCATGTGGTTATATTTATGATGAAACTATTTGAGATATTGATTCTGGAATTGCTCCTTGAACTAGATTTGAAGATATTCCTGATGATTGGGTTTGTCCTGTTTATTTCGTTGGGAAAAAGGATTTTATCTTAATTACTTGAGAAATAAAAACTAATGATACAAAAGTTGTTTGAGTTGAAAAATTAACTCATGATGTTATTGAATTAAAACTTGCTTACAAAGAAACTCTAAATTTTATTCCTGGTCAATTTGTTACTTTTAATTTAAAAGATAATGAAGGTAATTTTTCAAGAAGTTATTCAATAGCTGAAAAATCAGGTAAAATTTTGACATTTTTGATTAAATTAAAATCTGATGGAAGAGCTTGAAAAGTTTTAAAAAATATAAAAGCTTTAGATAAAATTAATACAAATCCAATAATTTGAAGTTTTAATTTACTAAAAACCCCAAATCCAAAAGTATTTATTTCAACTTGAACATGACTTGCTCCAATTTATGCAATGCTTTTAAAAACACCAAGTGATATTCCTAAAAAATTATATTTTTGAGTTGCTTATGAAAAAGATTTATTTTACATAGAAAATTTGAAACAATTTCAAAATTTAGAAATAAAACTATATGTTTCTAGAGAAGAAGTAAAATGATGTATAAATTCAAGAATTAATTTAGAAAATGAAAGTTTTCTACCAGATACTGAATTTTATATGTGTTGAAGTAGTGCATTAGTTGAAGATACTAAAGCAATATTATCAAAAAAATGATTTACAAAAGTATTTTCTGAGGAATTTTAATTATGAATAAATTTGATTACACATTTACTGCTTTGTGAACTAATTGTAGTATTTCTATTATTAAAGAAAATGATAATTGATTAAATAAAATTATTAATACTTGTTATAATAGAATTACTTGTTTTGAAAATGAATTTTCTAGATTTAAAAGTGATAGTGATTTATCTATTTTAAATTTGAAAAAGAAACTTGAAGTTAGTGATGAATTTCTTAGTTTGATAAATAAATCTAGAATTATTTATGCTTTAACAAATGGATATTTTAATCCATTAATTGATGTGAGAAAAATATGATATTCTTCTAGTTTTGAAAAAAATAATTTTGAAATTATTGATGTTAATGAAAATCTTGATTTTTCAAATGTAAAAAATTATTGAAATCTTTTAGAAATTGATAATTTTATGAATATTGATTTTTGAAGTATAGCAAAGTGATTTATAGCTGATATAATATCAGATTATTTAAAATCACAAAAAATACTTAATTTTATAGTTAATATGTGATGAGATATTGTTGGTTCTGGGCTAAATCTTGAGTTAAAGCCTTGGAAAATAGCAATTACCAATCCAGAAAACATTGATGATATCTTATATCTTGTAGAACTAAAAAATAAAAGTATTTCAACTTCTTGAATTTATAAAAGAAATTGGCAAATAAATGGACAAAATTATCATCATATTAGAAATCCATTTTCATTACACCAAGAAACTAAACTAAAAAGTGTTACAATAGTTGATGTTTATTGATACAAAACAGATGCTTTAGCTACTGCAGTTATTGCTATGTGATATGAAAAATGACTTGAATTTTGTAAAACAAATAATATTAGTTTTTTGTTTATATTAGATGATTTGAGTATTGTTAAAAGTGATGATTTATAAAAAAAGTAGAGATACATTGCAATGTGTCTCTACCTTTTTTATGCTGCTTTTTTGAAAAATTCAGTTTTTAAAACCATTTTTCCAGATTCAATAATTCATTCTTCATCAGTTAATTTGATGTTTTTGAATTTATCTCATCTTTTTATATCAGCTGCTCATTTTACTTTTAAATCTTTGATAGCCATAACTGTATCTCCGTCTTGTAAAATATTTCCATTTGCATCTTTTTGTACGATTTCGTCCATAAATAATAATTATTTCAAATAAATTAGTGAGTGCATTATATTCAAAAAATGTGATTTTCAAAATTATTTGATTTTATCTATATATGTTTATAATTATAGTATTTAGAAAATATTTTTTAATTTTACAAATATGAATAAATTCTATACTCCAAATATTATTGTTTCAAAATGTCTAAATTTTGAAAATTGTAGATATAATTGAGATAAAATTAATGATGATTTTTTAGAAAAATTAAAAAAAATTGTGAATTTTATTACTGTTTGTCCTGAAGTTTGAATTTGACTTTGAATTCCTAGATTACCTCTCAGACTTGCTTTGGAAAATGAAAATATAATTTTAGTTCAACCTGCTACAAATCTTGATTTAACTTCAAAAATGAATGATTTTTGTAATAAATTTTTAGATAAACAAGAAAATATTGACGGGTTTATTATGAAAAATAGGTCTCCAAGTTGTTGAATAAATGATGTAAAACTTTATCACAAAAAAGATAGTTACACAATACTTAAAAAAACTAATCCTTGAATATTTTGAAGCATAATTAAAACTAGATTTAAAAATATTCCTCTAGAAGATGAATGAAGACTTAAAAGCTTTAAAATTAGAGAGGAATTTTTAACAAAAATATTTTGTTTAGCTGAATTTAGAGAAATTTCAAAATTACAAAAAATATCACTTTTAAGTAATTTTCAAGCTAAAAATAAATATTTATTTATGGCTTATTCTCCAGCTAAACAAGTAAAATTATGACAAATTTTAGCAAGTTATAATAAAACTAATTTTTTAAAAATTAAAAGAGAATATTATAATTTATTACTGGATTTATTTAACACAAAATCATCAGTTTGAAAAACAATAAATGCTTTAACTCATATTTTTTGATATTTTAAAGATTTATCATCTGATGAAAAAATATTTATAAAAGAAACTCTAGATATTTACAAAGAGGGAAGAATTCCAACTTCTTGAGTAATGCAAGTAGTAAAAGCTTATGCAATAAAGCAAAATCAAAGCTATATTTTAAATCAATCAATTCTAAATCCATTTCCAAGAGAATTAATTGAGTTGTCTGATAGTTGAAGAGTTTTGGAGTTGTAATTAAAATAAATAGCAAAAGCTATTCAAAGATTTGCAAAAAAAATAATTTTATGTTAAAATTAAGTAGTATTAAAATAATATTTATTTTTTAAATTTAAAAATATGGCAAAATTGGATGAAGACAAAAATAGAGAAATACATTTCTCTAGAGAAAATATTGAAAAAGGTTATTTTAAAATAGTTGAAAAACTATTGAATGACTTTATAGAAAAGGAATCTACTTTAAAAGATTCAGTAGAATTAGCTAATTTGTACAAATTAAGCAGGTTGTGTAGTAAATTTTCATAAAATCACTACGGTCTTGAAAATATTATAAACAAACAAGATTTTTCTCCAAAAGATTTTCTAATTTTTGCATTGGTGTGATATACTTTATTCATCAATG
>RRZT012503684.1_pt1 | contig 22511 bp, 25 predicted proteins | sample 2165551 | NCBI WGS metagenome assembly RRZT01 (sample SAMN10456910, study PRJNA506462) | wastewater metagenome | biome: wastewater; feature: sludge; material: wastewater sludge; isolation source: wastewater sludge with Escherichia coli K12::gfp cells carrying plasmid... | place: USA: Moscow, Idaho... | reverse complement strand
CCATTAACCATTAACCATTAACCATTAACCATTAACCATTAACCATTAACCATTAACCATTAACCATTAATCTTTCCTCATCGCCTCAATAGGCTTCACCCTCACCGCCTTATAAGCCGGCAAATAGCCCGCCACCACACCAGCCCCAATCAATATCAGCGTACTAATGAGCACATACCCCAAATTTACCGTTGGATCCCTAAAAACAGACATCTGCGGTCCATCGCTCGATAGCTGTGCAGCAGCCTCAGCCGATTGCACCATCACAAAATTTACCGCCTCGGTCAGTCCAATTCCTGCCAACATACCAATGTATCCAAAAATAGCAGTAATAATGATCGACTCCAGCACAATCAACTTCAATATCGACATAGGAGAAGCCCCAATAGCCTTGCGGATACCAATCTCACGCGTACGCTCTTTTACCGACACCAGCATAATATTGCTCACCCCCACAATTCCCGCAATAAGCGTAAATATGCCAATAATGGCAACAAACATCGTTATAGCCCCAAATATCTTCTGCGTTTCTAGGTAACTCTCCTGCGAGTTGTTCAAATAAAGCGCCTGCATATCCTCCGCATCAAAATTCATGCTGCGCCCCATATCCTCGCGCAGTCGCTCATTAAACGCCTCGTTCTGCTCTTTCGTCTCCAATCCCTCTACCGTAAAAATAATACGGTTAAACTTCTTACTCGGATTATAAATAGTTTGATACGTAGAAAACGGAATATATGCCACCGGACCACCCCAACCAGGCTTCTTGCTATTCACACCCACCACCTTAAACATCAAATTGCCCACCTTCACATAGTTGCCAATAGCCGATTTGTCCTTAAAAAGCACCTCCTCAATCTTTCTATCAATCACAATCACCTTCTCCTCCTCGTTCATATCCAGTTGGTTTATAAACCTACCATCATTAGGAGCAATCTCCAATTTCTCTATATGCAAATAGCCAGGCATCACACCCCTTAGCGAATACGATCCATACTCGCTACCATAAGTAATAGTAGTGTTGCTATTGCCCTGTGGCGTAATGTATCTGCTCTCTGCCACCTCGTTTTCCACCACATCAAGCTCCTTATCAGCAAACTGCAAATTGCGCCCCGATTTCAGTCCCTTGTGCGGTTTCGACGTTCTGCCCGACCACAACGAAATACTATTTACAGCCCTCGATTGAAAATTGTGCATCACCCCATTCTTCAACCCATTGCCAGCCCCCAACAAAATAATAAGAATAAAAATACCCCACGACACCGAAAGCCCCGTCAGCGTAGTCCTCAGTTTATTCTGTTTTAGCGAAGAAAATATCTCCTGTAGTATATCCCTCATGGCGTTTTATACAATTATTTCATTCATTTCAGGCACCTCAATCTTACCATCCTTTAGGTTGATAATACGATTGGTACAATCGGCTACAGCCTGCTCATGCGTCACCATAATAGTAGTAATGCCCGTAGCATTCAAATCCGACATCACCTTCATCACCTCCTTCGACGTAGTGCTATCCAACGCCCCCGTAGGCTCGTCAGCCAATATTATCTTAGGGTTCGATATCATAGCCCTAGCTATAGCCACCCGCTGTTTTTGTCCCCCCGATAGCTCATTGGGCAAATGGTGTGCCCAGTCCTTCAGACCCATTTGGTCAAGATGCTCCAGGGCAATTATATTGCGGCGTTTGCGGCTCACCTTCTTATAATAGAGAGGCAGCGCCACATTCTCCAATGCATTTTTAAAATTAATCAAGTTAAACGATTGAAACACAAACCCAATCATCTCGTTGCGATATTGAGCAGCACGTTTTTCCGACAAGTTTTTTATCAATTGTCCATTCAAGTAATAGTCACCCGAGTCATAATTGTCTAGTATGCCCAATATATTTAGTAGCGTCGATTTTCCAGAACCCGATGCCCCCATAATAGAAACATACTCGCCCGTCTCAATCTCTAGGTCGATATCCTTTAGCACATGTAGCGATATAGCTTCGGTGTGATACGATTTGTTTATTTTATTCAGTTTTATCATTGCTTCTTTTTAAATTAGACTATTGCCAGTGAAAAAGGTTACAAAAATCTATTAACTTTGCAAATATAGGTAGAAGCAACTACTATGCAATGCATAATAGCTTTTTTCTTGGTTGTGTTATACAACTTTAACAAATCGACACTAATTGAAAATAAATAGTTATAGAGATTAATGATTGATGATTGATGGTGACATTAATCTACAAAGTTTTAAAGAAGATGCTTGGCAGTGCACTGCAATAGCAAAACACAGAGGATAGATAGGGGATAACTGCAAGATAGATTGCAAAAACCACCAACTTGCGGTAGTATTTCATAAAAAAAGAAGAGAACCACACCTCCTTGCATACACTATGCCTCCGTCAGGCATAATAGGGGTTGTTCTCTTCTTCTGTTGTACCATAAAGGAGTATATAGCTCCTATATGAGCGTTAAAAAGAATCTTATAAAAACATTCTATTTAACTGTTAAATCTAATTGTTTAAAGAGTCCTGATTGGGACTACCATTTACAAATGCATCGTCGCTTTCTTCCGATTTGTTATCTACAAGAGATGCCGCTTCAGCATTATCTAGTTCACGTTCATTCAATGCATTGCCATTAGCAGCCGAATCTCCATTCGCCATAGCCATGGTTTGCACATCCATATCCATACTATCATTAAGTGTAAATACACTGTATGGGTCATCACCATTACGCATCATCACTTTTGGTTTCGATGCAGTGGTAGTAGTATTGGCGTTGCCTTCGGCATTTTCACCATTTTCACCAGCCACATCGTCCTCTTCCGATGATGCTTCATTTTCAGCACTGTTCTTATTGCGCGTTGAGCGACTCAAAACTTGTGCCTTGTAGTAGTCCAATTGCTCGTTTATTACCTTCACATAGCGCATATACTCTCCATTATCTCCACCATTCATATTGAGAACCATCTCAATCGAATTTAAGAAGATAATTAGTTTTGCATAAGCACTGCGTTTTAGCACCATAGCTTTTCTTCTATTATCTGCCATCTCTTTTCCACGCTTATCAATAAGATTATGCATGCTATTAGTAGTTGCATCAATAGACTGAAAAACAAGCAATAAGCCCAACTTCTCTATTGCTTCACTTATACGCGTTTGCGATTCAATCTCGCTAGCCATCTCTTTCACCAACGACGACTGAGCATCGATAAGTGGATTCTTGAGCGACTTTTCGTAAGCCTCCAACCACTTATTTAGAACCCTTGCAGCAGCTCTATCATCGGCAAATGGCGATCGCAACGCAGTTTTCACCGTTGAAGTGAAAACCATAAATGAATTGAAACGTACTTGCTTCAATTGATGAATCTCTTCGGTGAGGTGATGTTTCTTAGTCATGTTTCTTAAAGAAGCCAACTTTTCACTCTCAGCCTTAGCATCCTCATAATTGGTAGCTACAAACGCTTCGGAAAATTCTTCACCTTCAAAGATTTTTAAAATCCTATCATAAGATGATCCAAACTCTTGGTTTTTTAACTGCATCAAATGTGATGCTCTAAAATACTTTAATTGTAAAATACTCATTCAAAATTATTTTTTAAATATTATTAAAAATGGCTGTCATCCATCTTCTACTGCAAGGTACAGAAGATTTCAGATCAGCCTCCAGTTGATAGAGATACCTCTTAGCTATAGAGCCCATGCAATAAATTGCCTGCACTACAACTCTACCAGTATTCTCTATTTTATCTATCGGTGCACCTATATAATAGGAGCACTGCTCTATTACAAATCTGTTTTTCGTCATTTCTTATTTTTTTGTCATTTCTTATATGGTATTAGATACATCGTTATCAAACGATTTTATGTAACCACAAAAACCGCTCACCAAACTACTCTTTATCTCCTTCATTATTTCCACCATTTTTGTTTGCAATTTTTATTCTTCCTGTTAATTTTTTTTCTGTTAATTTGCTTGCTTATCATTTATCAACAAACATAATATAGCAAGTTGCGTGCCAACACCTGTTTTGGCAGACCAATTATTCAAAAATATCTATTATTTGACATAATTAGGGTAAAATATGTGCTAAAACGCTATATTTACCCGTTTTGTCATGCGCCAATATGTCACACTTTACACTGTGTGCATTTTTGTCACACATAAAATTGATGCATATACCCAACAAACATCTTTTTAAGCAAATAAAAATTACTAAAATAGTTAACCAGCATTTTTATGATGCTGCAAAAAAAGACTCAAAATAGATACCATTAATCGACATGCAGTTTTTCCCTTTCTCAAGCAGTCAATTTTTTTACCCTAACAATTAAAATAATGTAGACAAAAAACTCACGTGCATTTCTGCCATTCGTGCCCTTAATACTCAGAAGAAAGAAGCACGGAAAAACGAAAAAGACTAAACAATGTTAACAATATTAAGAGTGACGTCCCCATCCAACTTATCAATAACAGCCAACAAGCAGCAACACTCTACCCACCTTGCAGTACATTTGTCGCCACCAAACAAACTGCACAACCCAAAAAAGCAAGCCTACTTTCAGGCTTACAGTAAATATGAGTTGTTTGATAATAAGCTAGTTGACACTCCTGTTTTTTTAAAATATGACTCACTTTTTAAAATAAATGAAACTCATAGATTAAAAAAAAGAGTTCATGTTTAAAATAAATGAATTCGCTATATTGTGAATATGACGTCGTACCTCCAGTCTAGCGAATTTATATTGGGTCAGCATGGAAACATTTTTCAATAATAGTAGAGTCATTTGCTAAGCGCCGTTAACAATCACCCCTAAAATGAGTTCATTTAGGCATAAAAGGGACTCATTTCACCTTTCAAGCAAATTCTTTACGATGGAGATGAACCCATGACACCTCTAAATAATCTCATTTTTAACCCACTTCAACCCCTTTTTAGCCAATTCCATCTCATTTAAGCAAAACATGACTCCTTTTCAGAATAAATGAATCTCCTAACAAGGTTTTATGACTTCATATTTAGCATAAATGAAACTCATAGATACAAAGAAAGAGTTCATATTTACAATAAATGAATCGCTACATCCTATATATGACTTCCTTTTTAGAATAAATGAAACCCTACATCCTAATATATGACTCCCTTTTCAGAATAAATGAAATCCTACATTCTGTATACGACTCCCTTTTCAGAATAAATGAAACCCTACATTCTAAAAATGACGTTCTTTTTAGAATAAATGAATCTCCTAGATTTAAAATATGATATCCTTTTTTAAATAAATGAACTGTGCAAAGACTCTCTTTGTGCACAATGAATATGTAAAAACAGTTGGCACAAATCATTTTGTGTGATTTGATTTAGCAAAGCAATAGTAGAAAACCTGCTGCTTGTTTGCTATTTATATTTCACCCTGACTTACTTTGTTCTATCTATCTTTTATATTGCAGATTTGATTTAAGTATAGTTACAAATGATATGATGAGATTAAAAGTATGAATTAGATTGGGGCAACTGAAAGAGGAGTGAGGTAGTAAAAGCTTAATTTGATTTATATTTCTCATCTCAGACTTATAAAATGGCTTAATATCAAATTTAAATTAGTAATTTTGATGTAACACAAATTAAATATGATTTTTTGAATTGAAATGACAAATATAATAGCAAAACCCTTTCTAAAGTGGGCAGGTGGGAAGACCCAGTTAATTGAACAAATTAAAGAGCAGCTTCCAGATACAATACAAACCGATCCTTTTACATACATAGAGCCTTTTGTAGGTAGTGGAGCGGTTTTATTTTGGATTTTAGAAGAATATCCAAATCTAGAAAAAGCAATAATAAATGATATAAACCAAGATCTTACAAATTCTTACTTAACTATAAAACACAATGTTCATGACTTGATTGACATTCTAAGAAAATGGGAAGTTGAATACCATAGTTTAGCAGAAAATCAAGAGGCTAAAAAAGAGTATTATTACAAGAAGAGAACCCTTTTTAACACTAGAAACTCAGACCAGACTACACAAAGTGCGATTTTTATATTCTTGAACCGTACATGCTTTAATGGTCTTTACAGAGTTAATAGGAAGAATGAATTTAATGTGCCTATTGGTAGTTATAAGAAACCACAAATATGTAATGAGGAGAATCTCTTAGCTGTATCAAAAGTGTTGCAAAAGGTTGAGATATTAAATGGAGACTATTCGGAAACAATAAACCATGCAACAGAAAACACTTTTTTTTACTTCGACCCACCATATAAACCTTTGAGTGAAACTTCTAGCTTTAACTCTTATGCAAAAGACGAGTTTAATGATGCTGAGCAAATTAGACTAAAGGATTTTTGTGATATGCTAGATAGACAAAACCACAAATGGATATTAAGCAACTCTGATGTAAAAGGGAAGGATATTAACAACAATTTTTTTGATGACTTATATGCAGCTTTCAATATATACAGAGTAAATGCTAGAAGGAGTATAAATGCTAATCCAAGCAAGCGAGGACAGTTGACTGAATTATTAATAAGTAATTAACAATATGATAAAAGGAGGAATAGGCGGAGCCAACACTGGAACAGGTCTAGTATTTGAAGAAAGAGTTGACTTAATAAATCTATTTAATAGTATTGAAGGTTATTCTGTAATTAATACAGATAATAGATCTGGTGCAAGAATTTATTATAATGATCATGAAGTAGCACGTTGTTTCAAAAAACACGAGTTTTATCGTTTTCTGAAAGAGTTTAAAGTTGATTGGAAAAAATATCTTTCAAAGCAGTTGGTACCAGATAGTGGCTTGTTTGTAATTGTTAGAGATACTTTATTTATAATAGAGATAAAATTTCAGCAAGTTGCTGGTTCAGTAGATGAAAAACTACAAACTTGTGATTTTAAAAGAAAACAATACTCTAAACTCGTAAAAACTTTAAATTGGAAGGTTGAATATGTTTATGTATTAAATGATTGGTTTAGAAAGCCTTCTTATAAAGACACATTAGAGTATATAGATAGTATGAATTGTCATTACTTGTTCAATAAAATACCATTAAGTTGGTTAGGATTGCCTGAATAAAACATAAACTAATTATACAATGAAAAACCTTACTAAAATACTAAACTTTAAATCTGACGATCAGCTATTTGATTACCTGATAGATACTTTAAAGATAGATGGAATATTACAATGGGATTACTTTGTAAACTGGGATAAGGTATATAGAAATGTAGTTCCTTATGAAAAGGAGCTGAATCTGTTGAATTTTTTAATTGGTAAAGAAGATATTGAAATAGAGTTAGCAGATTTAATTCTTGAGTATCCTAAAGTAGTAAATGCCATTCCTTTACTTTTAGCTATTCGTTTTAGAAGAAAGAAAGATCAGCAAATTAACATTTTAATAGACCCTGTAAACTTTAAATATGAACTTTTTGACTTGTCTGTATCTACTCCTAATGAAGAGGAAGCCAATAAGATAGCAATGTTTTTCAATCGGTCGGGTTTAGGAGAGCTTGTTAGGGATAAAAGAGTGAAAAACCTTGTTGATTATGCCACAGGTGTTGAAGTTGGTTTAGATAGCAATGGTAGAAAAAACAGAGGTGGACACCAAATGGAGAGATTAGTTGAAAGCTATATTAATTCAACTTGTAAAGAACTAAACCTTGAATACATAAAAGAAGCAACTGCAAAAACAATCAAAAGCAGATGGGGTATAGATTTAATAGTAGATAAATCATCTCGAAGAATAGATTATGCAATTAATAAAAATGGCAAACTTTATTTTTTTGAAGTTAACTTTTATGGTGGGGGTGGTTCAAAACTAAAATCAACAGCTACTGAATATACAAGAATGAATGAATATTGGAATGCTCAAGGTATTGAGTTTATTTGGATAACTGATGGTGCAGGCTGGATAAGTACACAAAGACCTCTTAGAGAATACTTTGATAGAGCAGAGTATTTGGTTAATTTGGAAATGTTGAATAATGGGATAATAAATAAAATAATAAACTTTTAAAGTATGGCTTGTAAAAAAAATCATTCGGAAACAGATGCTATAGTAAAAAATTTACCAATCGACCAAGGCAATGTAGGTAGACATAAGTGTGCTTCATGTGCTTATGAAATTGGCTATAAACATGGTGAAAATAGGGATGAATATGTTGATTTAAATTCAGTGTTAAATTCACTCGAAGAAAGTCAAAAAGGAGATAGGCGACATCGGAGCCCACATGCAGCATATTCTCTTGGTTATTATAATGGGGTAATAGATAGTTATAAATAAAAATAAATAGAGTTTTACTCCAACTTTCACTGTTAATAATACTATTATATACAATGCTTCAACCTTACTTTAAATCAGAAGATAAAAACTTTACTCTCCTTCATGGGAACACAATGGAACTTTTAACCAAATTTGATCATAAGTTTGACATGGTTTTTGCAGATCCTCCATATTTTCTTTCAAACAATGGGTTCTCTATACAGAGTGGTAAAGTGGTTAGTGTAAACAAAGGTAAATGGGACAAATCTAAGGGTTTTGAATTTGTTAATGATTTTAACCGTAAATGGTTGAAGTTGGTAAGAGATAAAATGAAAGAAGATGCAACTATTTGGATTAGTGGAACTATGCATAATATTTTCAGTGTTGGTCAAATTCTTGAAGAGCTTGATTTTAGAATACTAAATATTATTACGTGGGAGAAAACTAATCCACCACCTAATCTTTCGTGTAGATTTTTCACTCATTCAACCGAACAAATTATTTGGGCAAGAAAAAATAAAAAAACTCCTCATTATTTCAATTATGATTTGATGAAGGAGTTAAATGGTAATAAACAGATGAAAGATGTGTGGAAGCTTCCTGCAATAGCACCTTGGGAAAAGAGCTGCAAGAAACATCCAACACAAAAACCTCTTTCAGTTTTAACTCGTTTAATTCTAGCTTCTACTAAACAAGATGCTTGGATTTTAGATCCATTTACAGGCAGCAGTACAACAGGAATTGCATCAAACTTATTGAATAGACGTTTTTTAGGAATTGATCAAGAAAAAGAATATTTAGAAATAAGCAAGAACAGAAAATTGGAAATAGATAATCCACTTATTGCAGCTAAATATCGTCAAAAGATACGAGGCTTTAATGATCAAAAGCAACTAGATTTGTTTTTAGTAAATGAGCCTGAAGCTGAATATAAAACTGAATTGAAGCTTTAATATATTAATCTACAGCGCTATGTTTAGTGTAAATTAAATAGATAAAACATTATGACAATAAAAGAAGCTTCACTAAAGACCCTTGACGAAATAAAAGGACTTGCAAACTATTTGGATGTTTATAACCACATAGTTGAAAAAGGTTATTATGATTTCAAAGATGCCAAAACGCCCGATCAAACAGTCTCGGCTATACTTGGCAGTTTTATAAGAGATGGTGATACAAGGGTAAAAAGAATAAGAAACAGCAATGGAAGTTATTCTTATTACCTTACTAAAAAAGAAGCTGAAATAGATCTTGAAATCTTGATAGGAGAAGTTGATAATCAACCAATTGAAGCAAAATCTCATAAGGTAAAAGATAAAACATACTTCGAGAGAGACTTGCACAAACTATTAAGTAGCTACTTGAAAAACACAAAAGTCTATTCAAAAACTATATTCCATGAACAGTCGAAGTATGGAAGAGACAACAATCAGATTTGGACTCATCCAGATATGGTGGGGATTAAGTTTTTGAAATTGCAGAATAAAACAAGTCAAAAGTTTCTGAAATCGGTAAATAGCATTGATACATTTAAAATAAGTTCGTATGAGTTGAAAAAGGAGATAAACTCTGATACTGACCTTAAGAAGGCTTACTTTCAGGCTGTCTCAAATTCAAGTTGGGCAAATTATGGCTATTTGGTGGCGCTGGAGATAAGCGACAGCTTGTCGGAGGAAATGGAGCGATTAAATCAATCGTTTGGAATAGGGATAATTGAATTGAATGCTAATCCGTTTCAAAGTAAGGTGCTCTATCCTTCTCGCATTAGAGAATTGGATTTTAAAACCATAGATAAGCTTTGTAAGATAAACAAGGAGTTTGAACAGTTTATTGAACAAGCGGATAAACTAATGACGGCTAGTGATCGGTATTATAAATCGACTGAAAAAGAGTTGAATGAATTTTGTGATAAGTATTTTGAAAGTGATAGTAAGATAGAAGCGTATTGCAAAGAGAAGAATATACCGTGGGAAGCTGAAGATGATGAAATAGAGTGAAAAATCATAAGATAATGACCACCTACAAAATAGAAATAACCGAAACCCTATCAAGGATAATAGAGATAGAAGCCCCAACGGCAGAAGAGGCTATTGATAAAGCAAGGGAGATGTACAAAGCAGAAGAGATTGTGCTGGATGGGGAAGATTGGGTGGAGACGGAGATTGATGAGTTGTGACTTTTATTAAAAATCAGTAAGCTGCTATAAGTTGTCATATCGCTTTAGGCAGTAGAATAATTATAAAATTGAATAGTAACTTTTAAAATAGAGAATATAATGCTAACCATTCCCCAAAAAACCAATGCAAACAGCCTGTACCTTATTATAAAGCAGGGAGATTTTGATGCCATTCTTGATGGCACAAAGAAGAAGGAGTATAGAGACATAAGCCTAAACACGGTGACAAAATATTTGGAGCACCAGGTGGTGGATGGTGAGGTGCAGTTTTTGTACTACCCCGAGTTGCTAAGCGAAGATAAACTGGAGCTATATGCCAATGATATAATGTATTACAACGATGGGATGTATCCGTATGCTGCAAAGGATATATGGTATTTGGATGTGGCTGTGGGTTACGCAAAGGATAGGGATATGTTGACTGTGGTGGTAGAGGATATCAGTTTTGAGCCTGAAAAGGATGAGTGGGGGAATGATGTAAGGCTTTCGTTTGACCAGGGGGATGTGCCTGTGAGGGATGCCAATGGGAACTTTACGGTGTGGTATATTGTGTTTCATTTGGGGGAGGTGGTGAGGGTGAATGGACAATTGACAATGGATAATTGACAATGTGTGACAACTAACTTTTGTGACATGTAGGTATAAGTTGCGACTTGTCTACGGGCAAACTGTCTGAATTATTGATTAAATAAGATTATAGATGGCACGGATAAATATCCGAGTCTGCAAAGAATAAATTAAAATTATTAGTACTATGACTATGACTATGTTATGGATATGTGCTCTTGTTTTTTTGGTAGCTTTGTTTTTTGCTGTTAGATCAATTATAGTTGAAAGGGCATCGATGAACGGAAAAGCAATGCAAGAGTCTAGAGAAAAAGGATTACAGCAAATAAAAGCAATAAAGAATGGGACTTACAGAGAGACGGAATATAAGATGGTAAGCAGACCTTGCATTTCTGTTTACAGTGCATCTCGCAAAGTGCTTATTGACAAGTATGGCGAGCCAACCAAAACTATTAGTTTAAAAGCAAGTGATTTAGAGCAAGAGATTATTGCATTTGAAGCATCTAAAAGAATTTGGATATGTGGTAAAGACTTCTCGATGAATGATATACTAGGTTGTTCACTGGAAGATAATCAGAAAGTAATAAAAGGGGAGGTAACGTCCACTACTCAGACTAAGAATGGTAATATGGTAAAGCGAGCAGTTGTGGGAAACATCTTGTTAGGCGGAGCTGGAGCTATTATTGGTGGCTCTACTGCGGGCAAGACAACAATTACTACCCAAGGAGATGACACAGTGCAGCACGATTACACAGTTATAATTAATGTGGATAGTTTGAGTAATCCTATCTTAACAATACATGTTGGTAGGGATGGAGTGCTTGCCAATGAAATTGTGGGATTGATGAATGTAATAATTAATAGAAATAAAAAAACTCCCGTGGAATAAAATGAGTTGTGAATTTCTCTACTCCCCCTCGTTTGCAACCAAGGAACCGTCAAGCGTGTTGTTTGAGATAAAAAATGAGAGATAAAAAATGAAAGAGCAAAACCAAATAGAGATTTATCAGGCCAATGATGGTACTACTCAAATAAAAGTGCAGTTTGAGCAAGATACTGTTTGGCTTACTCAGAGGCAGATGGCAGAATTGTTCGGAAAGGATGTCCGCACAATCAGTGAGCATATACAAAATATTTATTCTACGGAAGAATTATTGGCAAGTTCAACTCTCCGGAAATTCCGGATAGTTCGTCAAGAGGGCAAAAGGCAAGTGAATAGAAATATAGATCATTATAATTTAGATGTTATTATAAGTGTTGGATATCGGGTTAATTCAAAACAAGGAACTCAGTTTCGTATATGGGCTAATCGTGTTTTAAAAGAGTACTTGATAAAAGGATACGCCATTAACGAAAAACGTTTAGCGCAAAAGGAGCAAGAAGTACAGATTCTAAAAAATGGTATTCAAATATTAGGTAGAGCCATTGAAGAAAAAGCAGCCGATAACGAGTGGCTTGCTACCTTCACCAAAGGACTAAGCTTGTTGGATGACTACGATCACGAACAACTTGACAAAAAAGGATTAACGACAAAAGCGGCAGTTTATCCTTCCAAGGATGACTATCAAGAGCTTATTAATGAAATGTTAGATCAGTTTGATTAGGATGTTTTTGGTAGAGCAAAGGATGAAAGTTTCGAAAGTTCATTGGCACAAATAGAAAAAGGATTTGGAGATAAGGATTTTTATCCCACATTGGAAGAGAAAGCAACAATGCTTTTGTATTTAATAGTAAAGAATCACTCCTTTGTGGATGGTAATAAACGAATAGCAGCAGCTTGTTTTCTTAAATTCTTACAGGAAAACAAAATGCTTTTTAACACCCAACAACAACCCATAATTGGCAATGACACCCTTGCAAGCTTAACTCTTTTTATTGCTGTGAGCAAGCCTGAAGAGATGGAAACAGTGAGGCGATTAGTAATTAGTGTGTTAAATAGAAACAAAGAATTGAGCAATGGATAATAATTACACATGGGTAAAAACCCACAAAGGAATAGTACAATACTTGAGCGATAAAGAAAACTCGCAACAAGAGTTGATTGATTTATTAAAATCAGTTGGAATAACTCCTTTTAATGATAAGTCTAAAGAGGGAGAGCATGATATTGAATTGAAAGAAATAGATCCATTTACTTTTTTTTGTTACATACACAAGTATGGTGCTAAAAGAGCATTGGGGTTTCTTAAGCAGATTGCAGAGCTGTTGGGATTGGAAAAACCTACTACAGTGAATGGAATACCGTCTGCTCAACCGCAAAGAGTGTGGTTGTTTCCACCTGAGTATATGAGAGTGAATAATGAGGTGCCTCGGTTGTGGAATTTGTTTAAGAAGGAGTTGAAGGGTGATGTTGATAATGATACTTTTGCTGATGTTTTGAATATTAAAAATGTAGGTAGAGCAAAACTAACTGAGGCGCTGTTTTATATCAATCCTGAGAAGTATCTACCCATTAATGGACCTACTAAACCTTACATAAAAAAAGAACTTGGTATAGATGTTGGGTTTACTACATACAGTGAATACATTGAACTTCTTGAAAAGATAAGAGCGAAAACTGATATGCCTTTTTACGAGCTGTCGCATGAAGCTTGGGTGTGGAATATTGATAAGACTAAGGAAAACTACTGGGTGTTTCAAGGAAATCCTGATAAATATGATTTTGAGGCAGCATTTAAAGAAGATGATATAGATGCTTGGACTGTGACATCTCATAAAGCTAGTATTAAAGAGGGTGTAGGGTACTTTTAAATCTGCGTTGGCATGAAAAAAGAGAAGTACTAAATTAAATACAGACCAAATAACAATCAAACTTATGAATACACCATACATAGAATTACACTCGGGACTATCGATAGATGTGTCGCAGTTGAAGTGTTTTAAGATAAATCTTTATGGGGGACCAGTTAATGTGACCGTGGAGTATAAAACTCGCTACGAGTATATTTATAATCCTTCGACAGAGGAGTATGAGAAGCATGAGTATAACGATAGTACTGTGGTGGAATGTCCCGACTATGGCACTGCAAAGCTTTTTGTGGAGGAGTGGAACGAGATATGGCAGCGGTATTTGGAGGGGCAGTTGTAAGGACAGATAAGGTGCATGTTGTAAGTAAATAAGTGATGCAAAATATATTAGATATTTATAAAATAATAGTTATTATTTGGCTAACAGTTTGTGTAAGTCAAATTATTTAATACCTTTGTAGTGGAAATAGTATTTAGTAATAATAAACTCAGAAAACTAGCCAACGACGATCGCAAAATGCTAAAAGAATTAGGCTCAATAAGGGCTAAACTCTTTCGCAGACGTTTGAACCAACTGAGAGTTGCAGAAACATTGGAGGATGTTAGAAATTTACCAGGAAATTACCACGAACTCACAGGAAATAGAAAAGGTGAGTGGGCTTGCGATTTAGATCAACCCTATCGTTTGGTATTTACTCCACAGGAAAGACCGATACCGACAAATAGTGATGGTGGATACTGTTGGCTGGAGATTTCAGGGATTGAAATAATTGAAATAATCAACTACCATAAAAATAAATAATCATGCCAAATAGAAATCAATATATACCACAATCTGTTTCTCATCCAGGTGAGACCTTGGAGGAGAAGTTGAAGGAAATGGGAATGGGTCCAAAAGAGTTTGCCGTTCGTACAGACAAACCCGAAAAGACTATTATTGCTGTTATGAAAGGCGAAAGCAGTATAACGGCTGATATGGCTGTGCTATTTGAGAGTGTTACCAAAATACCTGCGCACTTTTGGTTGAATAGTCAGCGTGAATACGATGAGTTTTTAGCACGTAAAAAACGAAAAGAGATGATTGCTGAATCTGTAGAGTGGGCAAGAGGATTTCCTTTATCGAGCATGATAAAAAAAGGATGGTTGGCTGTTTCTTCTTCTAATATTAAAGAGAAAACTTCTGCTTTACTTAATTTCTTTAGTATTAGTAATCCAGAGGCTTGGCAAAACTATTATTTTAAACAGGTTTTAAAAGTTGAGTTTCGTATTTCATTGGCAAACACAAAAGAACCTTATGCAATATCGGCTTGGTTAAGAAAAGGCGAACTACAAGCAGCAGAAATGGATGCCCCTACTTATTCTGAAAAATCTTTTAGAGAGATACTACCCAGAATAAAATCATTGATGGCAGCACAACCAATCGATTTTTTCAATCAACTACAAACACTGTGTTTAGAGGCTGGCGTAAAAGTGGTGTTTACTCCTTGTTTACCTAAAGCTCCTATAAATGGATCCACCAGATGGCTTAATGACACTCCTTTTATACAACTGACAGATAGATACAAAAGGAATGATATATTTTGGTTTACTTTTTTTCATGAGGTTGGACATATATTACTGCATGGAAAAAAAGATGTTTTTCTCGAAAATATTGACTACTCTGACAAAATGACAAAGAAGGAACTAGAAGCAGATGCTTTTGCGGTAAGGTGGACTTTTTCGGAAGAGGAGGAGAAAGAAGTGTTGAAAGCAGATACACTAGATATGAACGAAATTTGCAATTTTGCTAAGAAATTTAATACACACCCAGCTATTATAATTGGTCGTTTTCAACACAAGAAACTAATACCATATTCGGTGGGTAGAGAGCTAATTGTACCAATAAAAATGGAATAAGGAAAAACTAATAATAATCACAAAACTATGAACAAAAGATTTGAGAACAACAAAGAGTGGCAAGAGAGTAATAAATTGGTAATAGATATTCATAAGCTATTGTCTGGAATGCCTAAGGAAGAGTACGAAGATCCGTATAGTTTAAGCAATGAGATAAAAAATACAGCTATAAGTGTGCCTTGTAAGTTATCGACAGGATATGAGCTAGGTGGCGATTACTTAACAGAGAACTTAATAATAGCTAGTGGGTTGTTGGCAAAGCTGGAGTCTCTATTACTATTGGCTATAGATGTAAAATTGGTAGAAGATGAAAATGCTGAAGAGCTGATAAAGAGAGCAAAGAATGTGAGAGAGCTACTGGCAGTGGGGTAGGAAAGGGTACAAGTGAAGGCACAGATTTCAAATCTGCACCAGAGAGTGATTTCAAATCTGCGCCAGCGAAATGTTGAATAATGCACAATGCGGACTCTAGCCGCAATGTGCTGTATAATAGTGTAATGTGCTGTATAACATCGAAATGTGCTGCAGAATAATGGGATAAGCAGTAGTGAAACTCCCCCTCTACTTCAACCCCTCCAAAAACCTCTTAAACTTAGATGTATTGTAGTTTGCCATGCCTTTGTGGGTAAGCATTAGGTTTCCATCGGCACTGATAACATAGGTGGTGGGCACGGTGGTAGACTGGTACATGGCGGGGCGGCGGCTTTGCAGTGTGTATATGGGCAGGTCGAACCCCTTGCGGGTGTTGAAGGCTTTGGCTGTTTCGAAATCGTCGTCGAGGGCTACCATTACAAAATTAACTTCACTGCCTATCTCTTTGTAGAGTTTGTTGATGTTGGGCATTTCGGCAATACAGGGTGGACACCAAGTAGCCCACATATTCATAAAGATGGGTTTGCCTTTAAAATCTTCCAAAAGGATGGTTTGTCCATCTTGGTCCATCAGCATAAGGTTGAAATCGGCTGGTGGGGTGGTTGTGGAGGATGCTATGTCGGCTTGGTTGTCGGCTTCGTCTACCATTTCTATCTTGGGGGTGATGAGTCCTGTGGCTAGTAGTCCACGTTGCATAAAGCCAATTACCTCGGTGTGCAGGCCTGTGAGGTAGAGGATTAAGAATACGAGGGCTATGATAAGGTATTCGATTAGGGTGCGTTTTGTGCTCTTTTTCTTTTTGGTTTTTTTGCTCATTGTTGTATGTGGTTGTTGTTTTTACAAATAGGTGTTGTGTTGTTGTTTGAAAATTGATATAGTGTTAACACTTCTCTTTGGTGGTTTGTTTAAATCTGTGATTTTATGTGGGGATAATGTGAAAATGAATTCATCGGTATAAAAAAAGAGAACTAAAGTGCTTACTAGTTGTGTTGTGGTAAAATATTACCTATTTTTGCTTTTAATAATTTACATATTGGAAATATCGGAAAATATTGAATGTAATTTTAAAAAAAATAGAAATAACCATGTCGAAACTAATACCTAATCTTCACTTGACGGAAGAGAAGAGAGAATTTATTAAATCTTGCAGAAAACTGGATGAGAATGTGTTTCTGGAGGGTCCGCCGTGGAGTGGTAAGTCGCTGTTTTGTTTGTACAATTTGAGGGAACTTGTGAAGGAGAATAATACCGACTCGCTGTTTTTGGTGTCGAACAATGCCATGTATGGATATATGAGCATAGCGCTGAAGGAGCTAGAGATAAGCGAGAATGTGAGTATTGATTCGAAAAATAAGTTTTTTTGGAAAATTGCTAGTGATTATGGGATACGTGTGAACCTGGAGTTGAACTATTTTGAAAACTACGATAGTGTGCTATCGCAGCTATTGAACGAGGAGATTGAGCGTGAGTATGGTGTGGCGGTGGTGAGCGAGGTGCAAGATTATTTGCCCAAGGAGTGGGAGTTGATAAAACGAATGGCGAGGAAGGTGGTTAGTTATGGTGATTTTAAGCAGGCAGTGTATAGTGGGAAGATTGAAAGGGAGGCTATAATAGCTGATTGTGTGCATAAGCGTTTGAATTATAGAGAGAACGACCCTGCAACTAATAGGTTGAAAGAGGTGAGGAAGTACTTTTTTGATAATAGTGCTTGTGTGGCTATGAAGGATGAGAAACGGTTTACGTTGTCGGGTGAGAGTAGTATTTACACTATGGGTGTCGAATATATTGGGGTGGATGCTAAGTATGAAAATGAGTTGATGGTAATTGCCGAAAAGATAAAGGAGCTTGAGGGGCAGAATAGTAGGGTGGCTATAATTTGTCCTGCCAATGATAGGTTTGATGAATTGTCGGCTATTTTGGAAAACCGCAGTGTGGATCATATCTACTATGAGGTGAATAGCGATTTGAGGCACCACGATTTTACTTCTACAAGACCGCTTTTGATATCTGTTTTTAATGCTGAGGGGTTGCAGTTTGATAATGTTATTCTTTTTGGGTTTGATGAGTCGAACTATTTGATAGAGATGAAACGCGAGGAGAATAGGTTGAGAAATATGCTTTATGTGGGGATGACACGGGCACGAAAAACTACTTATATTATTAGAAACGAGGGTACGGTGAAGGAGTTGAAGGAGTTTGATTTGTAGTGAGAAAATATAAAAGAAAATTAGATGTGGTATTATAAAACAAAAAACGCATAACATCAAGGCTATGCGTTTTTCGATTTCCTTTTCTCGAATGAGAAATGAACTCAGTTACAAATATAGATAACTTGTTTGGAAGATGCAAATATAACTTGACAAAAGATTGTCTTATATTTGATTATAATATTTTTTTAACTAAAGTATATCAAGTATCCAATTATCAGAATTGCAAAGCTTGAAAACATTTATCATGGTATTCTAAACATTTTTGACGATATTGCAAACACAAAGAGTAGTGGATAAAACGAAAAAACATCCCAATCATATATTATAATCTATGGGAAAGAGACATAAACAAGGAAAGAAACAGGAACAAGGAAAGAAACAGGAAAAGAAACCTGCTAGAAAACCTACTAAAAGACCAACTAAAAGAGAAGATGGCGATATAATAAAATTTTATGCCGAAGCCGACAGTAGAATAAAAAAGCTGGAGGAGGAGAGAAGAAGGCATGGGAGGAAGAGTGCACCATGGTTTAACGCTATTGATTTTTGGGAGGTGGACGAGCGTAAAGTGGCGCAGATATTGGCGTTTTTGCTCGACCCCAACGAGAGTCATGAGCAGGGTGATAGGTATTTGAGGCATTTTATAAGAAAGTTTGGACTTGAATCGTTTTTCTACAATAGGCGCGATAAGCTATATGTGAAACAAAACTTGCCTACCAACGAGGAGGAGCGATTGATAGATATAGTGGTGTATAAAAATTCGTTTGAGCAGGCTTTTGCTATTGTAAACGAAACTGATATGAGCAAGAGGGAGTTGCAAAGGGAGTTGGAGCACTATAGTAGCTATTTGTGGAACAGAACGGGGGACGACTACAGTTTGATATATATAAGTGCGAAGGAGCAGGCAGATGCACCTAAAACGCTAAGCAAGGAGGATATAAGGGAGCTGGAGCGGAGCAAGAAGTTTAAGTATTTGGCTTATGGTGAGCATTTGATTGATTGCTTTGGGGAGTTTGCCGAGATGACCGAGAGCGAGAGGGTGAAACTGTTTTTGAAAGATTTGGAGAAGATAATGAGAAAAAAATATATGGGGGAAAGGGATATGGAAGCAAAGGATAGTATGGTGGATTTGATAAATAAGAGTCAGAAGAATTTGGAGATATCTTTTTTGGTGTCGAACTCGCTGCCAGAGGTGAAGCGGAAATTGAAGGAGCGTTTTAATGGGCAGATGGAGAGTTTGAGAAAGGAGTTGAACTTAGATGCTAAGCAAGAGAGCGATAGGGTGTGGCTAAAGCCTAAGGGGTGGAAGTATCACTATTTTAGCTATGCTTATGAGGATGGGCATGTGTTTTATGGCATGACGCAGGATAAGAAGGAGGTGAATAAGAAGAAGTTTGACACGGTGGTGAGTTATTTGAATGAGCACGGAAAGGGTGGTTTTAAGTATAGTGAATGGTGGCCTGCCTACAAATATATGTATAGAAATATTGACAATAATCCAGATTTTTGGAAGGCTATACGTAATGGGAAGGCTAAGGCTGAAATAAAGCGTTTTATAGAGCTGATGATCGAAAAATATGAGACAGATCTATTTTATGAGTAAAAAATTGTGCTTTTGTACTTTATTTTTGTTACTTTGCAGATTAAATTTCGAAAAAAATTGCGTTTAGCGTAAAATAATCCTTTTTACACCTCTATTTGAATGGCTAAAAAGCACAAAATAAGCAGATTGACCATTGTAAACGCCAAAATAACATCTATTGTGAGTGTTACTTTGGTGTTGTTGCTAATGGGGCTTACTGTTCTTACCTTTTTTATGGGTAAGGGTATATCGTCTTATATGAAAGAGAATATGAGTTTTAGTGTGATGCTAAGCGAGAATGTGAGTGATGCTGAAATTTCTAGTTTGAGAAAGAGCTTGGATGGAATGCCGTTTGTGAAGTCGTCGCTATTTATTAGTAAGGAGGAGGCAAAGGAGCAATTGATACAGGATTTGGGTGAAGACCCGGAGGAGTTGTTGGGGTATAATCCGGCTACGGACTGTATTGAGATATATTTGCACTCAAACTATGCCAACTCGGATAGTTTGGTGTATGTGTCGGAGCAGATAAAGGCTCAAACCAATGTGGACGATTTGCTGTATAGGCAAGAGGCGCTAGATTTGGTAAACGATAATTTGACGAAGATAAGTACCATATTGTTGGGGCTGTCGCTGGTGTTGTTGTTTATATCGTTTACGCTGATACGAAACACTATACGATTGAGTATCTACTCGAAGCGTTTTATTATAAATACGATGCGACTGGTGGGTGCTACTAATGGCTTTATAAGGAAGCCTTTTATACTTAGAAATATTGTGGATGGGGTGATTGCTGCTTTGCTAGCCAATGTGGCTATTGTGGGGCTGCTATACTACTTGAGCATACAGTATGCTGATATACGCATTGTGTTGCAAACAAACGATTTGATATATGTGTTTGTGTCGGTAATTGTGCTGGGTGTGGCTATAACGTATGTGTCTACTATATTTGCTGTGAATCATTATTTACGAATGAAGACTAATCATTTGTACTATATTTAAATATACATAAACGAAAACTACGCTTTGAAAATGGCTGCTAAAAAACAAACGAATAGAGAACCTAATGAGATGAAAAGGAATTTTGCGTTGAGCAAGGTTAATTTTATTATTATTGGGGTTTCGGTGCTTATAATTATTGTAGGGTTTCTGTTGATGACGGGTCCTGGTACTACTGTTGAGGGTGGATTTGAACCTGATATTTTTAGTGCCCGTAGAATAAAAACTGCTCCAATGGTTCTCTTTATTGGCTTTTTGCTGATGATTGTGGGTATTTTGTTTCCTGATAAAGAGCAGAGACAGGGCAAAGGTGCTTGATGTAGGGGGTTGTCGTTAATTGGTATATGTGCACAAGTGTGCATATATTTTCTATTTTATATTCCATCTTTTATTTTATTATTAAATGAATTTATTTGAAACAATTATTATATCCATTGTTGAAGGGCTTACCGAGTTTTTGCCTGTTTCGTCAACCGGACATATGATAATAGCGCAAGCCCTTTTGGGGGTAGAGAGTACGGAGTTTGTAAAGGCTTTTACGGTGAACATTCAGTTTGGTGCCATTCTTTCGGTAATTGTGCTCTATTGGAAACGGTTTTTCCAAACGTGGGACTTTTACTATAAACTATTGATAGCTTTCTTACCTGCTGCCATTATTGGGTTGCTGTTTATCGATTATATTGATGCACTGCTCGAAAGTGTGTTGGTGGTGGCAATAATGCTGGTGGTGGGTGGTGTGTTTATGCTGTTTGTCGATAAATGGTTTAGTAGAACTACTGTGAGCCAAGATATTGGGTGGAAACGTGCACTAAGGATTGGTTTTTGGCAATGTATTGCTATGGTGCCTGGTGTGTCGCGTTCGATGGCAACAATTGTGGGTGGTATGTCCACCAGATTGACCCGTAAGAATGCAGCAGAGTTTTCTTTTTTCTTGGCTGTGCCTACTATGGCTGCAGCGGGTGGATACAAATTGGTGAAACTGCTGCTTGATCCTGCTGGACAGGCTATGATACAGGAAAACCTAACCACTTTGCTTATTGGAAATGTGATAGCATTTATTGTGGCAATGGGGGCTATTAAGTTCTTTATTGGTTTCCTTACACGTCATGGTTTTAAGGCTTTTGGTTATTATAGAATAGTTGTTGGTGGCATATTACTAGCACTTATTTTTAGTGGTGTTGATTTAAGTGATATGTTGTAATGGATTTTATAAAAGGCGAAATATTATATATCGATAAACCTTTGAATTGGACATCGTTTCGATTGGTGAAGGTGGTGCGAGGAAAACTGCGTGAGAAACTAAAGCTTAAGAAGCTAAAGGTGGGGCATGCTGGCACGCTAGATCCTTTGGCAACGGGGGTGATGGTTATTTGCACGGGTAGGATGACAAAGCAGATAGAGCGTTTGCAGGCTGGTGTGAAGGAGTATACGGCTACTATAAAGCTGGGGGCAACTACACCATCGTTTGATTTGGAAACGGAGATTGATGCTGAATATCCAACAGAGCATATAACAGAGGAGATGGTGCGTGAAGCACTGAAAGAGTTTGTGGGCGAAATATGGCAAATTCCACCCAACTTTTCGGCTTGTAAGGTAAATGGTAAGAGGGCTTACGATTTGGCTAGAAAAGATGTTGAGTTTGAACTAAAACCCAAATTATTGGTTATAGATAGCATAGCACTTGAGAAATTTGACTTGCCTTATATTACGGTT
>RRZT010601975.1_pt1 | contig 22514 bp, 16 predicted proteins | sample 2165551 | NCBI WGS metagenome assembly RRZT01 (sample SAMN10456910, study PRJNA506462) | wastewater metagenome | biome: wastewater; feature: sludge; material: wastewater sludge; isolation source: wastewater sludge with Escherichia coli K12::gfp cells carrying plasmid... | place: USA: Moscow, Idaho... | reverse complement strand
TCATCAGAAGCAAGGAAAAGCATGGTGTAGGCAACTTCATCCGGATGACCGGCCCGGCCCATCGGATGTTTAGCACTCATCATTTCCAGATAACCTTCGTGCTGATCCATGATCGCTTTGACCAATGGGGTAAGAATAGTGCCGGGATGCACCGAGTTAACCCGGATATTATCGGGAGCGTAGGTCACCGCATCCTGCCGGGTCATAAGTGTTACCGCACCTTTCGCTGCATGATACGGACTTAAATCGCCTTTAGAGCCGATCAGGCCATAAATTGATGAGACGTTAACGATGCTGCCCTTACCGAGCTTTTTCATGTAAGGCAGTGCGTGCTTGGTGCAGAAAAACACGCCTTTTACATCCACCGCAAATACGGCATCCCACTCCGCTTCTGTGACTTCATGGGTGGATTTATCGGCGCCGGTAATACCTGCATTGTTGATAAGAATATCAATTTTTCCGAAGGTCTTAGCCACATCAGCAAATACGACTTCTACATCGGCTTCTTTTGATACATTCAGCGGCCAGAATTTTGCCTTTCCACCAGCAGCTTCAATCTGACGGACGGTTTCCAGACCATCGGCCTCTTTTGTATCAAGAACCGCAACGGCCGCGCCTTCTTTTGCAAACAAAATGGCAGTTGCCTGACCAATGCCGTTTCCGGCCCCTGTAACAATGGCAACTTTGTTTTCCAAACGATTCATGACGTTCTCCTTACAAAGCGGAATATCCCCAAAACAAGCCATACCAGAATTGCGGCAAAGCTTATTGCGATACCTGCACGTTCTTCCGGTAATGGCTGCAGTGTCAGTGTTACTTCGTGCTGACCGGCAGGAACCGGAAATTGGATTAATCCTGTTGCTGATGGTTTTACCTGTAACTGCGTAGCCGGACTATCAATAAACCCTGACCAGCCCGGGTAATAAAAGTGATGCAACGTCAGCTGGCTCTCCGTCACCGCATTCACAGCCAAGACTATCGAACGCGGCTGCCATTTTTTAATCTGCCAGCTGGTTTCAGTCTGATCACTTTTTACCTGTGGTGTGGCGGCTGCAAAAGCGCCAATTTTACCCAGAGAAAATCGTTCTGCTGGTACCCAGTATGGACGATATTCAAGAGGACTCCGGCTTGTGACCAAATATTTAGTGACATTCTCATGTCCCATGCGGTTAATAAATATCGGTTTAAATCCATAAACAAGCTCACTTCCCAGTAACACGCCCAGCAGCAAAAGCCATATTGCGATTGGCTTCCGGCCATGCAGGAGAAATTGAATGTCTTCGTGTTCCGACACCGCCAGCGCAAAAACAGTGACTGCCGCTAATGTCAGTATGGTATTAAACCGCCAGGGAAACTGCAGTTTCTGCAGAACAGGGATCCATTCCCAGACAAAGCTGCTGACAGGCATGGTCATTAAAAAGGATAAAAACACAATAACCAGCCAGTAGTTGAGCTCTCTGCGGATAGCGAGATGTGTCTGCATCCGGCTGAACAGCCACGCACCGTAGGCTAGTGAACTTAGCAGCACCGTAATAAAGGTCAGATAACGCCAGAGGATGGTACTGTGACCATACCCCGGTCCGGTCAGCAGAAAATTATTGGTATAGTGATACATGCCGGCAAACATATTTTTCATGTTGATATATTCCTGCGTGGTTATCGCAGGAAGCCAGTAAATGGCCGACATACCAAAGGCCAGCACAATGGCTATCAGATGATGAGCAAATACAATCTTTCTTTTTGTTTTATCCGGAATAAATAAAAAATGGCCAACAAATACCGGCATAAAAATAATTAACGTCGGCAGATGCGTTAATATCAATAAAGCCAGACTGAGTGCAAGCCATAATATAGATGATAATTTCCCGTCATTGATTTTTAAACTCAGCAACAGAATTAATGGCATCCAGACAAATGTCCATAATTCAGCAAATGCAAAGCGTATATAAAAATCCACCGCCAGATGATACGGTAATGCCATATAAACAATAGCAAGTATCATAGCAAATTTAGAACTGGTGAATTCCCTTAGCCAGAAATAAGCCGTTATTCCGGAAGCGATTAAAGCCAGTGTCGCTGAAAATATCAATGCTGAAGCGCCGGTAAGATCGCCCGGTAATAACAGCGAAAGCAAACTGGTTATGTAATACGGTAAGGGTGCGTAGAAGAAAAATATCGGGCTGCCAAAACCGGCATTCATCTGCTGCATCCAGCGTGGATAGAGATCTCCCTGCCAGAGTTGTTCAGTGAAATGATGACTGAACATGACATGAAAGAAAAAATCATGTCCCGCCAGATAGACGTTAACAAAAGCCGGGATAGCAAACAGCAACCCTGCACCAGCGATCAAAGCAAGATGAAACTTATATTGCGATCTTTCCTGACTCACCGGCATCACTCAATACCTCTTCGGGCAGATCCATGCCCGTTCTATTCTCGTTACCTGTCACGAACAGGACGTTACAGGCGTTCTCGCCTGTTCTCATATCAAGTTTAGTTGCTTCCGGTAATAAATAACGCATTAATTATTTGTGACGCCAATCACATCACTACTGACATAACTGACTGAATTGGTTATTAATTTGTGTGTTTCATCTTCTATTTTGTGCATGATATAGATTATTTCTATATCAGAGCGGCAAAAAAGCATTTCAGCATTAAATTGATGATCATTAGGATGCAGTAGACCTGGTCAATAACAAGAGGAACCCTCATGGACGCAAAAACAGTAGCGCAGAATATTTTTGACGCGTTAGGTGGTAACGAAAATATTATTTCGCTGGTTTACTGTGCCACACGTTTGCGGTTTGTACTCAGTGATGATTCTATTGTCGATGAGCATAAACTTGCTCAAATCAGTGAAGTCACCGGCACCTTCCGCACTGCTGGTCAGTATCAGATTATTCTGGGGCTGGGGACAGTAAAAGCGGTTCATGACGAACTGCTGCCATTGCTGGAACAATCTCAGCAAAGCACTGAATCTGATTCTCTGAATCCTGTTCAGCGGGCAGTAAAAGCGCTGTCAGGTTTAGTCGGTAAAGATTAATCATGCTGCCGGGAATATTTTATATTCCCGGCCATTTCAAATCAGCGAATTAAAAAATCAAATGCCGGTTTTTTTCCAGACTCTGATGAATTAATTCCAGCACATTCTGAATGTGCGGATCATCCTGTCTTTCTCTGATCAGGTAAATACCAATCGTTCCTTTGGTATAGTCCTCCGTCAGCGTCAGGCTGACCAGCTTAAATGACTTAAAATAAGGTTCCATCGAGCCGGGAAACGGCAAAAGCCCGTTTGAGCTACAGGCCATATCAACACAGGTTACGATTGAGTTACTGCTATACAGGATCTTTTCAGTAAGATGCAATTGTGTCCGCTCCAGTTTTTTCGGCTGGAGATCTTCCACCACATGCGCATGACGCACCTCATCCGGCGTGATTTCAATCGTCGGATAATCCTGCAGATCATCCTTGCTGCATGTCTTCATGGTCAGCGGATGCCCTTCCCGGACAAATACTTTATCTCGGGAAATAAACAGCGGCATAAATAACACCCCTGCCCGTTTATTAAGCCCCGGAATTTCATGACCAATAAACAGATCAATATCACCGCTCAGCAACAGATCCATCTGCCGCAGGTGATTACCAATATCGATATGAATATTGGCTGCCGGATGAAGGTGGCGATAGGTATCAATCATGTCCCGCAGAAAGAGATACCACCACGCATGTCCTGAACCGATTTTCAGCTCCCGCTCGTGACGCTCTTTCAGCATTTCCATTTTAGTCAGCGTGTTGTCATAGATACGCTGCATGATCCGGGTCTGCTCGAGTAATACTTCGCCATATTCCGTGAGTTTCATGCCATTCGATGTGCGGATAAACAGCTGAACATCCAGCGATTCTTCCAGCTTCTTCATGTTATGTGTCAGTGTCGGCTGACTGAGGCAAAGCTTTTTCGCTGCATGACTCACATTTTGCAAAGTAGCTACTTCAAGGAATTGCTGCAAAATCTTATCCATGATCACTCTCTGGCATCCTGATATAGATTAATTCTATATCACACAGCAAATAAAGCATTTCTTTTTCCTACTCAAGCTCTCTAACATCGCAACCGTTCATGCATCACAACGTTTGGCTGGCTATGCTTTATGGATGATTTCCCGGCCAAACTAACTAATAAAGATGACGAGAGGTTACTATGAAAAAACACACCCTGGGTCTTATCGCTACGTTGGTCGCTGGCGCACTGAATACCGCACATGCCGATACGCTGAAAATGGAATGTGCCAGCACCAGTACCGGTAAATCCTATTGTGATTACATCAAAGCCCGCTTTGAAAAAGAAACACCGCATAAACTGGAATTTGTGCAGTTACCTCCGGCATCTGATGAAAAACTGGGCCTGTTCCAGCAAATTTTCGCCGCCAAAGACAGCAAAGCAGTCGATGTGTTCCAGGCTGATACCGTATGGCTGGGTGTGTTAGACAAGCATCTGCTGGATCTGACTGATCATGTGAAAGACCTGCAACCTCAATTCTTCCAGTCCGCCTGGAACAACGACGTAGTAAACGGCAAGGTCAAGGCAATTCCGGCATTCCTGGATGCGGGTGCCATGTACTACCGTAAAGATCTGCTGGAAAAATACGGTGAACAACCACCAAAAACGTGGGAAGAGCTGGCCCGTATTGCAGCCAAAATCCAGAAAGGTGAACGTGAAGCCGGCAAGAAAAATTTCTGGGGTTTTGTGTTCCAGGGTAAAGCGTATGAAGGCATGACCTGTGATGCGCTGGAATGGATTGCCTCTTACAACGGCGGCACCTTCGTTGATAAAGACGGCAAAATTACCGTAAACAATCCTCAGGCAGCCAAAGCACTGAATACCGCAGCGAGCTGGATCGGCACCATTTCTCCGAAAGGTGTGCTGGGCTATATGGAAGAAGAATCCCGCGCAGTATTCCAGAACGGCGATGCGGCTTTCATGCGTAACTGGCCATATGCTTATGTCCTGGCACAGGATCCAACCAGCCCGGTTAAAGACAAGGTTGGCGTCATCCCGGTACCGAAAGGCGGTGAAGACGGCCAGCACGCTGCCACTCTGGGTGGCTGGCAGTGGGCAGTCAGTGCTTACAGCGAAAGTCCTGAAGCAGCCGTTCAGCTGATCCGTATTCTGACCGATGCCGAATCCCAGAAAATGCAGTTCAAAACTGTGGGTGTTGCCCCTTCCCGTCTGGATGTGTATGAAGATCCGGAAGTAATTGCATCCGCGCCATATCTGGCCGAATTCAAAGAAGTCTTCGCCACTGCAGTTCCTCGTCCTGCAGTTGAAACCAAGTCTCAGTTCCCGAAAGTATCTAAAGCTGTTTTCAACGCGGCCTATGACGTGTTGAGTGGCCGGGCAACCGGTGAGAAAGCAGTGGCCGATCTGGAAGCGAAACTGAAACGCATCAAAGGTAGAGAGTGGAAGTAAGCATGATGGTGCTGTCCGGATCATCGGGCAGCACCGCTGTTCAGCTGTCTTACCACAAGGAGTAAACGTTGATGAATCACCATTCTGAGTCATTGCCTTCAAAAGGAAGTACTACGAAGGCAAATCCGCAAAATGAAGCTATTTCCCATACCAAGAAACGCAGTCTGCAACAACGTCGCAGCCGTGCCGCGTGGGTGTTAGTGGCGCCAGCGCTGATCCTGCTGGCATCGGTGGCCGGCTGGCCGTTACTGCGTACCCTGTTCTACAGTTTCACCGATGCCGCACTGGATACCCCCGATGAATATAATCTGATTGGATTTGATAACTATTTATCCTGGGTGGACGGGGAAAGTTTTGGTGTGCTGGCCGATCCACTGTGGTGGCAGGCGGTCATGAATACCCTCTGGTTTACCGGTATTTCTGTTTCTTTTGAATTGTTTTTCGGCATGTTACTGGCACTGCTGATGAACCAGAAATTCCGCGGACAGGGGCTGGTCCGTGCCGCCATTCTGGTGCCATGGGCAATTCCGACTATCGTTACGGCAAAGATGTGGGGCTGGATGTTCCACGATCAATACGGTGTCATCAACGATCTGCTGACCCGCGTTGGCCTTATCCATGAACCGCTGGCATGGATTGCCGAACCGACGCTCTCTATGTGGGCAGTGGTATTCGCGGATGTATGGAAAACCGTGCCGTTCATGGCGCTGATGCTGCTGGCAGCGTTACAGATGATCCCTTCGGATCTCTATGAAGCCGGACGCGTTGATGGTGCCACCGCATGGCAACGTTTCACCCGCATTACCCTCCCGTTAATCATGCCGGCCATGGTTGTTGCGCTGATTTTCCGTGTGATGGATGCATTGCGCGTGTTCGATCTGATTTATGTGCTCACCTCTAACAGTGAAGCCACTATCTCAATTTCCGGCTATGCCCGTGAACAAATGGTCTCTTATCAGGAAATGGGTTCCGGCTCCGCCGCCTCGGTTCTGGTATTCATGATGGTTGCCGGTATTGCCGCCTGCTTCCTCTACATCGGCCGTATGAATGACGAAGGCAAGGAGAATAAATAATGAAGTTAACTCGCCGCCAACGCCATATTACTCACCAGACGTTGATTTATGCTGCTGCAGCGCTGGTCAGTGTTATCTGTGTGTTCCCGTTCTATAACGCCATCCTGACTTCGCTGCGTACCGGACAGGAACTGTTCCTGACCAACTATCTGCCAACATCGTTCCACTGGGAGAACTATGTTAATGCGCTGATGGTCAATGGTATTGCCCGCAGTCTGCTGAACTCGTTCATCGTCGCTACCGTTACGGTCGGGATCTGCCTGCTGGTCTCCATTACAGCGGCATTCGCTCTGGCCCGTATCAAGTTCAGAGGCCGTAAATACATTCTGTTCACCATCCTGTGTGTCTCCATGTTCCCTCAGGTGGCTGTGCTGTCAGGCATGTTTGAGCTGGTGCGTTTCCTCGGTCTGTACGATTCACTGGGTGCGCTGATCCTCTCTTACACCACCTTCTCACTGCCTTTCACGGTATGGGTGCTGACAACGTTCATGAAATCGCTGCCTGTCGAACTGGAAGAAGCCGCCATCGTGGATGGTGCCAGTCTGTGGGTCATCATCAGTCGCATCTTCGCACCCATCATGGGGCCATCGCTGGTAACAACAGGTCTGCTGGCGTTCATCGGTGCCTGGAACGAGTTCATGTTTGCCCTGACATTTATTATCTCTAACGAACAACGCACCGTGCCGGTTGCTATCGGGATGTTGCAGGGCGCCTCTCAGTTTGAACTGCCTTGGGGCAACATCATGGCCGCCTCTGTCGTGGTAACGCTGCCGATTATTGTGCTGGTGCTGATATTCCAGAAACGCATTGTCAGCGGTCTGACCAGCGGTGCGGTGAAAGGTTAATTCCCGGCATCGCCCGAATATCTGAACGAACTTTTGTGATTAGTTAAGGCGCGCTTAGTCCTGAACAGAGCGCCCACAGAACAGGATGTATAGTCATGTCGAATTTGAGATTAGAGAAATTAAACAAACGTTACAGCGAACACGCTCAGGTTATCAAATCACTGGATCTGCAGGTCAACAGCGGTGAGTTCATCGTGATCGTTGGCCCGTCCGGCTGCGGTAAATCCACTTTGCTGCGCATGATTGCCGGTCTGGAAGATATTTCCGCTGGCAGCATGTTTATCGATGATACCTATGTCAACGACGATACCCCTTCTGAACGCGGCATCGGCATGGTGTTCCAGTCGTATGCACTTTATCCGCATATGAGCGTTTATCAGAACATGGCGTTTGGTCTGGAGCTGGCCGGCAAATCCAAAGAAGAGATCGACGCCAAGGTACAAAACAGCGCGCGCATTCTGCAACTGGAACCATTGCTGCAGCGTCGCCCGAAAGATCTGTCCGGTGGCCAGCGTCAGCGTGTAGCCATCGGCCGTGCGATTGCCCGTGAACCGAAACTGTTCCTGTTCGACGAGCCACTGTCCAACCTGGATGCCGCCTTGCGCGTACAGATGCGTATGGAAATTGCCAACCTGCATAAACGTCTGGGCTCCACCATCATCTATGTCACCCATGATCAGGTGGAAGCGATGACACTGGCGGATCGCATCGTGGTACTGAATAAAGGCAACATTGAACAGGTCGGCACCCCGCTGGAGCTGTACGACCACCCAGCCAATGAGTTCGTGGCGCAGTTTATCGGCTCACCAAAAATGAACCTGATCCCGGCCAGCCTGGTACAAGCGGGTGAAAAAGAGAGTGTAGTCCGACTGGATAACGGCAAACAACTGGTTCTGCCAATCAGCACCCCACGTAATGCCGAAGGTCAAAGCGTAAACCTGGGTATTCGCCCGGAACATATCCTGTGGGGCAATATCGAACAGTCTCAATATCAGGCCAACGTCATGTTCGTTGAGCACATGGGTAACGAAACTTACCTCTATCTCGACAACGGTAATGCCAGCGAACCATGGGTTGTCCGTAACGCTGAACGTTCACCGATTTCTGCAGGTCAGACTGTCGGCGTACAGTTACCGGTTGAGCATTGCTACCTGTTTGACGGTGACGGCAACGCCTTCACCCGCCTGGTTCAGACGCAGAACAAACACTAATTACATCCCGGCGGTCGTTCAGGCCGCCGGTCACTGGTTTCCATAACAAAATTGACAGGCCGTGCATGATGGACAATAAAGTATTAAGCAAAAAATGGTGGCACAACGCCGTGGTGTATCAAATTTACCCACGCAGCTTCTGCGATGCGAATAACGATGGTATGGGTGATCTGGCCGGTATCATCAGCAAACTCGATTATCTGCAGCAGCTCGGTATCAATATCATCTGGTTGTCACCGGTTTATAAATCACCAATGGATGATAACGGTTATGACATTTCTGATTATCAGGACATCGCCGCCGAATTCGGCACACTGGCAGAGATGGAAAACCTGATCGCGGAAGCCAAAAAACGCGATATTCAGATCGTGATGGATCTGGTGGTTAACCATACTTCCGATGAACACCCGTGGTTTATCGAAGCGAAGAAATCCAAAGATAACCCCTACCGGGATTATTACATCTGGCGCCAACCACAGGCCGATGGTTCCGCACCCAACGATTTTCACTCCTACTTCGGTGGCAGCGGCTGGGAATTTGATGCCGCTACCGGTGAATACTACTTCCACCAGTTCTCGAAACGTCAGCCGGATCTGAACTGGGAAAATCCGAAAGTGCAGGAAGAAGTGCACAAGATGATGAACTGGTGGCTGGATAAAGGCATCGGCGGCTTCCGTATGGACGTTATCGATCTGATCGGCAAAGAGGTCGACAAGAAGATTATGACGAACGGTGCAAAACTGCATCCGCTATTACAGGAAATGAACAAGGCTACCTTCGGCGATCGCGATGTACTGACTGTAGGTGAAGCCTGGAGCGCCACACCGGAAATCGCCAAGCTGTATTCCGATCCGGCGCGTAACGAACTGTCGATGGTGTTCCAGTTTGAACATATCACCATCGGCTGGCATCCGCAGAATGGCAAGTGGGAGCCGCAAGCTTTTGATCTGATCAAGCTGAAAAAGGTCTTCACCAAATGGCAAACCGAGCTGGCTGACAGTGGCTGGAACTCGCTGTTCTGGGATAACCACGATCTGCCGCGCGCGGTTTCCAAATACGGTGATACCGGTGAATTCCGTGTTGCATCCGCCAAAATGCTGGCGACTGCCCTGCACTTCCTCAAAGGCACGCCTTATGTCTATCAGGGCGAAGAGATCGGCATGACCAACGTACGTTTCGATTCCATTGATGATTATCAGGATATCGAATCGCTGAATCTCTATTACGAACGTACCGCCGCCGGTGTCCCGCATGAACAAATGATGGAAGGGATCTATGAAAATGGCCGTGATAACGCCCGCACGCCGATGCAATGGAACAGCGATATCAATGCCGGTTTCAGCACCGCCAAGCCATGGCTGAAGGTGAATCCTAACTACACCGAAATCAACGTGCAGGCAGCATTGAATGAACCAGATTCAGTTTTCTTCCACTATCAGAAACTGATCAAACTGCGTAAAGAACAGCCGATCATGACCTACGGGCAATATATCCCGTTGCTGGAAGATCATCCTGACGTCTTTGCTTACTTACGTGCTCAGGATGATGAACGCGTCATCGTGATCAACAACTTCAGCAAGAAGAAAGTAACGGTGTCACTGCCCGCTGAAGTTCAGAACATCCAAGGCCAATGCCTGATCAGCAACTATCAGCCACACCACAGTCTGGCTGATGCAATCACCCTACAACCTTATGAATCTTTTGCTGTTGCCTACAAGCAACCTGTGGCATGAATTCGGCGATTAAAGGATTAATGTTATGAGCAAACAAGTTACTCAACGTTGGTGGAAAGAAGCTGTCGCTTATCAGATTTATCCGCGCAGCTTTATGGATTCCAACGGTGATGGTATCGGTGATCTGAATGGGATCACCAGCAAGCTGGATTATCTGAAAAATTTAGGCATTGATGTCATCTGGATTTGTCCGATGTACAAATCACCAAACGATGATAACGGTTACGACATCAGCGATTATCAGGACATCATGGATGAGTTCGGCACCATGGCCGACTTCGACCGTCTGCTGAGCGAAGTACACAGCCGTGGTATGCGCCTGATCCTCGATCTGGTGGTAAACCATACCAGTGATGAACATCCCTGGTTTCTGGAGTCCCGTTCTTCCATCGATAATCCGAAACGTGACTGGTATATCTGGCGTGATGGTAAGAATGGTAAAGAGCCGAACAACTGGGAAAGCATCTTTAAAGGTTCCGCCTGGAAGAAAGATGAACAAACAGATCAATACTTTATGCATCTGTTCTCCAGCCGCCAGCCGGATCTGAACTGGGACAACATGGATGTACGTAAAGCCGTGTATGACATGATGCACTGGTGGCTGAATAAAGGCATTGATGGTTTCCGTATTGATGCCATCAGCCATATGAAAAAAGAAGATGGCCTGACCGATATGCCCAACCCGAAAGGTCTGGAATATGTGCCCTCTTTTGACAAGCATCTGAATGCCGACGGTGTGCTCGATTATCTCGACGACATGTGCAAAAACACCTTCGCGCATTACGACATCATGACCGTGGGTGAAGCCAATGGTGTATCGGCGCCCCAGTCAGATGAATGGGTTGCTGAACGCCACAACCGCTTGAATATGATCTTCCAGTTTGAGCATGTGAAGCTATGGGAAGGCGACCCAACCAGCCCGCTGAATCTGTGTGAACTGAAGAAAATCTTCACCCGCTGGCAGCAAGAGCTTCACGGTAAAGGCTGGAATGCACTGTATGTCGAAAACCACGACATTCCGCGGGTTATCTCTAAATGGGGTAATACGGATCGCTACTGGCGTGAGAGTGCCACCACGATCGCTGCGATGTATTTCCTGATGCAAGGGACTCCTTATATTTATCAGGGTCAGGAAATCGGCATGACCAACACCAAATTCTCATCGATTGAGGATTTTGATGATGTCTGGTCAATAAACCGTTATCACAGCATGAAAAAAGACGGTATGACCGACGAAGCGATTCTGGGCTGGTTGTCGCTGACTTCCCGTGACAATGCGCGTACCCCGATGCAATGGGATGCCACGGCAAACGCCGGTTTCAGTGCTGCAAAACCATGGCTGAAAGTAAACCCGAACTACACCACCATTAACGTGCAGCAACAGCAGGAACAACCGGACTCCGTGCTGAACTTCTATCGCCAGATGATCCGTCTGCGTAAAGCGGAGTCGGTACTGGTCTATGGCAGTTATGAATTGCTGATGGAAGATGATCAGCAGATCTATGCCTATACCCGTACGCTGGATGAACAGAAAGTCGTCGTCATCTGCAACATGAGTGATCACGATGCGATGTACCATCATGAAGACTTTAAACTCTATCATGACCATCTGTGGCTGAATAACTACGCGGTATTGCCCCACTCCGCCACCAGCCAGCTGTTGTTACAGCCTTATGAAGTGCGGGTCTACCGGGTAAGTTAATCGCGCCCGTAAAAAAGCCGCTCAATTTGAGCGGCTTTTCATTTCATACAAAAAAATCAGTGCTGCAGGATCTGACTCAGGAACAAACGGCCACGTTCCGACTGCGGATTATTAAAGAACTCTTCCGGCGTATTTTCTTCAACAATCTGACCTTTATCCATAAAGATCACGCGATCAGCCACTTTGCGCGCGAAACCCATTTCATGAGTTACACACAGCATGGTCATCCCTTCTTTTGCCAGTTCGATCATTACATCCAGCACTTCACTGACCATTTCAGGATCCAGTGCCGAAGTTGGTTCATCGAACAGCATGATTTCCGGGTTCATACACAGACTGCGGGCAATCGCCACACGCTGCTGCTGACCACCGGAAAGCTGACCCGGGTATTTCAGCGCCTGATCAGGAATATGCACACGTTCCAGATATTTCATTGCAGCTGCTTCGGCTTCTTTACGCGGGATCTTACGAACCCACATTGGTGCCAGGCAGCAGTTTTCCAAAACAGTCAGATGCGGGAACAGGTTAAAGTGCTGGAACACCATACCGACTTCACGACGCACACTTTCAATATTTTTCAGATCATTCGTTAACGGCGTGCCTTTAACAATGATGTCACCTTGCTGGTGTTCTTCCAGACGGTTGATGCAACGGATCATCGTTGATTTGCCTGACCCTGACGGGCCGCACACAACGATTTTTTCCCCTTTCTTAACACGCAGACAAACGTTTTTGAGAACATGGAACTCGCCGTACCATTTATTCACATCATTCATTTCAACTACGATTTCATTTTTGTCGATGCTCATCAACATGTCCTCAGCGCTTATGACCTGTATGCAGCAAGTTCTCTAAATACATAGAGTAACGAGACATACCAAAACAGAAAACCCAGAATACTAAAGCAACAAACGTATACGCTTCAGTAGAAAAACCTAACCATGCCGGGTCGGAAAGACCAGCTTTTGCCACTGCAAGCAGATCGAAAAGACCGATAATTGTAACCAGACTGGTATCTTTAAATAACTCAATAAACGTATTAACCAATGAAGGGATCGTGAGTTTTAATGCCTGCGGCATAATAATCAAGCCCATCGATTTCCAGTAGTTCAGCCCTAACGCTTTCGCCGCTTCATACTGCCCTTTCGGAATCGCCTGCAGACCACCACGGATAACTTCCGCGACATATGCCGATTCAAACAAAATGATGCCAATCATAGCACGCAACAATTTATCCATACTCACTTCGCCGGATAAAAAGAGCGGTAACATTACTGATGCCATGAAAAGTACAGTGATCAGTGGTACAGCACGCCAGAACTCAATAAAGACAATACTCAGAGACCGGATGATTGGCATTTCTGAACGACGCCCTAATGCCAGCAGAATACCGATAGGCAACGCAGCCACAGTGCCAATGATACCCAGCAACAGGGTCAGCATCAGACCACCCCATTTATGGGTTTCTACGACATCAAGCCCAAATGCTCCACCATAAAGCAGGAAGAACACCACAAATGGATAAACGACAAAGAAAATGCCAGTCAGAATCGATTTGTGCGGTGTTTTCGGATAAAGCAGTGCGGCAACCTGAAGTGCGGTCAGTGCATATATCCAATTCACACGCCAGTGTTCACTTTCCGGATAGAAACCGTAGATAAACAGATTCAGGCGATTGGTAATAAAGACCCAGCATGCGCCGCCAGACACACATTGGCTCCGGTTATCACCAACCCAGTCGGATTTCAGGAAAGCCCACTGAATCAGGCTCCACAGTTGCGGTACTAAAAAATAGAGTAACGCTAACGTGATGATGCTGTTGACCCAGTTTGAGAACAGATTTTTATGCATCCATCCGACAAAACTGGTTTGACTGGCTGGTGCCGGTAAAGTGGGTTGTTCGCGGTATACAACCATATTAACGCTCCACTAACGCTTTTTTCGCGTTATAAATATTCATTAACACAGAGGTGATTAAGCTGATTGTCAGATAGACCGCCATTGTCATGGCAATAATTTCAACCGCCTGACCGGTTTGGTTCAGCGTACTGCCCATGAAGACAGACACCAGATCCGGATAACCTACCGCTGTAGCAAGTGAAGAGTTTTTAACCAGGTTCAGATACTGGCTGGTCAATGGCGGAATGATGACCCGCATTGCCTGAGGGATGATAATGAAACGTAATGTCAGGCCATTCTTCAGGCCCAACGCATCGGCCGCTTCAACCTGACCTTTTGATACAGCCATGATCCCTGAACGGACGATTTCAGCAATGGATGCCGCAGTAAAAATCGTCAACGCCACAACCATGGAAAACAATTCCGGGATAACCGTTAAACCACCACGGAAGTTAAAGCCTTTCAGCGCGGGCAGTTCCCAATGCATTGGCATACCGGCGATTAAAAATACAACCAGCGGTAATCCGAAGAGTAACCCCAGGCTGCTGAAGAACACCGGGAAGGGCTGGCCAGTCAGATTCTGACGATTTTTAGCCCACTTTTTGAGGAATACGCAGGCCACAATCGCAAGAACAAAAGCAATAATGACAGCAGAAAAACCGCTTTCAGTTACCGGTGCCGGAACATATAAACCACGCACGTTCAGGAAGAACGCATCCAGCAAATTGATACTGTCACGAGGTCCGGGCAATGCACGCAGAACACAGAAGTACCAGAAGAAGATCTGCAGCAATAATGGAATATTGCGGAATGTCTCAATGTAAACAGCGGCAGCACGGCTGAGTAACCAGTTATTTGATAAACGCGCGATACCAATCAGGAAACCGAATACAGTGGCAAAAATAATACCGATTCCGGAAACCAGCAGCGTATTCAATAAACCAATGATAAATGCCCGGCCATAGGTGTCATTTTCTGAATAGGAAATGAGCGTCTGAGCAATACCAAAGCTGGCCCGGTTATCAAGAAATGAAAAGCCGGTAGCGATACCGCGGGATTCCATGTTGTGCAGGGCGTTGCTGATAAAATAGAACAACATCCATGCCACACACGCAACAGCAATCGACTGAAATATGATCCCGCGTACTTTAGGATCATAAATCCAGCGGGTGGCTGGTGCATTTTTGCAATTATTTGAGTTTTCAGCGGGCATGCTAAATTTAACTCCAGTAGAACGCTTAACTTAAAAGGGCGGGGAAATCCCGCCCAATACTGATGCAATTAACGTACAGGTGGCGCGTACAGGAAGCCGCCTTTGTTCCACAGATTGTTCTCAGTACGAACAATTTTCAGTGGTGAATCTTTACCCACGTTACGATCGAAAACTTCAGCGTAATTACCGACTTGTTTCACGATCTGATAGCCCCAGTCTTTCACTGCACCCAGAGTAGTTCCATCCGGCGCGTCATAACCCAGCATACGTTTAACATCAGGGCTGCCGGATTTAGCCATTTCGTCAACGTTTTTGCTGCTTACACCCAGCTCTTCTGCGTTAATCATGGCAAACACAGTCCATTTAACCAGCAGTTCCCATGATTCATCACCCTGACGAACCATCGGGCCTAAAGGCTCTTTAGAGATGATTTCCGGCAATACAGCAACATCATCTGGCTTAGCCAGTTTCACGCGTACAGCAAACAACTGTGATTTGTCAGAAGTCAGCACGTCACAACGACCGGATTCAAAACCTTTTACAGTCTGATCAGAGTTATCGAACACAACCGGCGTGTATTTCATTTTGTTGGCATTGAAGTAGTCAGCCATGTTCATCTCAGTGGTCGTACCACCTTCGGTACAGATAGTCGCGCCATCTAATTCTTTCGCGCTCTTCACACCCAGAGATTTGTTAACCATGAAACCCTGACCATCATAATAAGTAGTCGCAGTTGATTTCAGGCCCAGAGTGGCATCACGGGTCATTGTCCATGTAGTGTTGCGGGACAGGATGTCAACCTCACCTGATTGCAGTGCAGTAAAACGTTCTTTACCACCCAGCGGGATATATTTCACTTTGCTTGCATCAGCAAAAACAGCGGCAGCGACAGCGCGGCATACGTCAACGTCCATACCTTCCCATACGCCTTTCGCGTTCGGGCTGGAAAAACCAGGTAAGCCATCATTCACGCCACATTGCACATAGCCTTTCTTCTTAACATTCGCCAGAGTGTCACCTGATGCTGCCTGAGCATTTCCGGCAACCAATAAAGCAACTGCAGATGCAACGCCTGTTAAATATTTTAGTTTTGACATATTTCTTCCCTGCGAGGTTGAGTAAACACATTATTAGACAAATGCTGACTATGTTTGGCAGCACCTGACATCAATAAAAGCAACTATCAGGCCAGATCACAGAACAACAAAAATCTGTAAAATACCGTGAATTAAAGGATAGTCTGCATTTACAGCACCAACTAGGAACGCCAAAACAGTGCATACAGTCGAAAATCAAGATTTCTGTAATATTTCTGGTTTATGTTCCGACAGTTAGCCTCAACCTTAGAAGTAAAGCTCACAACAAGCTAACTTTCGCAGAGTAATTAGCTAAAAAATAATCAAAGGGCTTCACCTATTTTTTCATCCCAGTCATGCGGAGCTTCTACAGTATATTCTGCTCCGGCATAGGTGAAATGCAGTTGCCATGCGTGTAAATAGGTTCGGTCTGCAGCTGAACCACCGTAGCGTTCATCACCCAGAATAGGTGCACCGATGCTTTTCAGCGCAACACGGATTTGATGTGTTTTCCCCGTATGCGGAGAAACAATATATAAGCGGTGACGAGGAAGCATCAGCGACACACTCTGAAATCGGGTGACGGCAGGGTTATCGGATGAGTGCAGCAATTTCCAGCTGCCATTTCTTCCTTTGGCCATATCGCCTTTGATCCATCCCTGTTTCTTTTTGGGTGTGCGATCGCTGATAGCCAGATACGTCTTCTTAACCAGTCTGTCGGCAAACGCCTGACTGAGCAAACGGGTTGCTTCTTTGTTTTTTGCCAGCAAGACCAGACCTGATGTCACTTTATCCAACCGGTGTACCGGATAAACATTCTGACCGAGAAAGGCTGACACCCGGGAAACCAGCCCGGGAACACCCGCATCATCATGCATATCAATTCCGGTCATTTTATTGACGACAAGAAAATCAGGCTGATCGAAAACGACAGTAAATCCGGTATGCATTTCAGACATATTAACGACTCTTATAAATTGCAGGCTATCTGACTGTCACCGGGCTTTATGCCACTGGCGACGAGCCGTCGCTATTATCGCAGGTCGCACCTGACAGGGCCAGCAATGCAGGTTCCGGGGAAATTACTCAGGGAATTGGATGATGTTTTTGCAGTTCTGCCGGGGGCGTATAGACTCAAAGTAATTACCGCTAATTTTTCCGGTTCTGAGGAATAAGGATTGTCTTATGTATCTCGCCCCAAAAAGCCTTCCTCTTTTCATCGCGCTCTTTCTTTTCGGATGTACATCAAGCCAGCCGGATAAGACGGCTCAACCAGATAAAATGAAGATCGACCCCATTACGGCATCCCAGAAATGTGTTTCTTTAGATACCGCGGGCAACTATGACAGTGCGTTTCCATACTGCAAAGCATCGGCTGAGAATGACAATATTTATGCTCAGACACTCGTAGGCTCAATGTATTTCCGGGGCAAAGGCACACAACAGAGTTACGAACAGGCCGCCTACTGGTTTCAGAAAGTCGCAAAACAAGGGGATGTTAACGCTCAGGCCATTGTCGGTTCGATGTATTTTCAGGGGAAAGGTGTTCCGCAAAATAATGCGCAAGCATCTGACTGGTTCCAGAAAGTCGCAAGGCAGGTCAATCTTAATCCGATGGTAGTCGTGGGTGATATGTACCTTTCCGGTCAATGGGTTGGACAGAACAACGAACAAGCCGCCTATTGGTATCAGATGGCAGCGGAGCAAGGCGATAGTAATGCTCAGTTCCGTCTTGGAACGATGTATTACGGCGGACAAATCCCGCAGGATTTCGTGCAGGCCGCGTACTGGTATCAAAAATCAGCAGAACAGGGAAATTTTAATGCTCAGGCATTTTTAGGCGGAATGTATTACGAAGGGAAAGGTGTTGTAAAAGACAATAAACAAGCCTATGCCTGGCTCTCAGTCGCAGCAACACATAATGAGGAAGCCATAAAACCGCGGGACTCTGTCGCAGCACAGCTATCCCCTGATGAACTGATGGAAGCACAGATCCTTGCCGCAGAGTATATTGGGAAATACAGTGTGAAATAGAACTCGCGATAAAAAATAACATCTCCCTGGAATCCGGTTTACGAATAAAGCCTCATACACGCTCTCTCACGACTTATGTATGGGGCTTTTTCTTGCCTTGTATTTATCTGGATTAGGGCATTTTTCTCCATTAGCTGTCAGGCTTTAATCACTGTGTTTATGCGGCGGATAAATAAGCGGTTGCTCAAGTAAAGTCCGGATTTTTTCATGCAACATTTCCCGGTTTTCTACAGAGTTGATTTCAATTTCAACCTCAAGAATGCTTGTTCCATGGACTATTAGCGCTTTGATTCCATGTAATAAATAAACAGAGGCTATGTCTATCTCGTGTCCTATTCTTTCCCCATTAACGACAGGGAAAATCCAGTCATGCTGAGAAATAAGCTCACGAGTTAATGCCTCAATACCGACTTTCATTATTACTCTCCGATACCCAATTAATATTGTTATAGCAAACAGAAACAGAAGAAATACTGATTAATCATTACTAATTGTATATACATTAGTGATTATAAATACCGATGATTTGCAGGTTTTGGATGCTAACCCAGCCAGATTCTAACGGGCCTCACTCAAACAGGTGACTTTCTTTACCTGCCTGCAAGCGATGAGGACCTCTATTCAGCAAGATACTGCCGGGGAGTCTGTATGTAACCGTCCGGCGATGGCAGGTTTTAATTTTCAATGATTTCTGCTTAGGCTACGTGTCCACTTAATTTTTAGTGGACACTTAAATCAGTCAGAACACGCGTCTACTATCAACAGCCGTCATCACCGGGCCTTACAATTAATCGTTTAATATCAATTTGTTACTAAAGGAATGCTAAGCGCTAATGATCAATTGATGTTTACAATTGACTTTGCGCTTTTTTCTGCAATGGTTCAACTGCGCTAAATGAAATTTGGACTGCCCTTAATAACAATCAGGGTTTACGAGTCAACAACTACTGTGCTGAGTGCGATAAATTCACCGATCGACTGATTACTGAGGTCTGTCATAGACCCATTGGGTTCATTCATTATTTATTCAAAATGAATGAGTATAAAAGGCATAGCGATTCACCATGCCTTTCCTGTTTTTACTCTATGCATACCACCCGTCAGCCAGTACTTCAGCTTGTTCAAGAACTAGCTTGATTGCCTCTTCTGCGGCGTCAGGTGGGTATTTCCAGCGACGTAACAACCTACGCACCAGATTTCGCATACGCGCACGAACGCTTTCTCGTTTTTGCCAGTCAACTGTGGCTGATTTACGCAATTGCTGGGTCAGTTCGATTGCTAACTGACGCAGGCTATCATCACCCAAAACACGCACAGAAGCTTCATTGGTGACCAATGCTCGATAAAATGCAATTTCATCGACTGAGAGATTTAGCTTATCCGTCATTTCGGCATCAGCCTGCATCTCTTTGGCCCATTGGATCAGTTCTTCAATGACTTGGGCGGTTTCGATATTCCGGTTATGGTATTTCTGCAACGTTGCCATGATGCGTTCAGAGTATTTCTTTTCCTGAACCACATCATTCTTCATTCGCGCTTTGACTTCGTCACGCAGCAGTTTTTCAAGCAGTTCTACCGCAAGGTTTCTCTCTTTCATGTTCTTCACATCTTCGAGAAACTCTTCAGAGAGTAAGCCAATATTCGGCTTGTCTAACCCGACCATTTTGAAAATATCATCAACACCGTCTGCAACAACCGCATTATTCAGGATTTGACGGAGTGCTGAGTTACGCAGCTCGTCACTGCATTTTTTATCCACGGTTGAATGTTTTAAGAATGCAGTTTTAATCGCACCATAGAAGGCTATTTCGTTCTTGTAGCCATTCACTTCATCCATCGTGTTACACAATGAAAAAGCTTTCATCAAAGCAGCCATGACATCGAGGAAACGGCGTTTACCATCACGAACATCGTCACCTTTATTGTTCTTGTGGCTCAAGCCAGAGATATGGTTTACCGCGCCCGGTAATAGTTGCAATGGTTTAGTTTCAAAATCAGGTCGGTAATTAAAAACTGTGCCATCCACGGGGGTTGCAAACATACTCCGAACGATGTCGATTTTTTCCATCAGGATCGCAAATGCTTCCGCCGTATCAACCGTTGGTTTGCCTTTCCCTTGGCTGTTGGTATAAGTTTTCAGTGCACTTTTTAATTCATTTGCAATGCCGATATAATCGACGACTAAACCGCCCGGCTTATCTTTAAACACCCGGTTCACGCGAGCAATCGCCTGCATCAGGTTGTGGCCTTTCATCGGTTTGTCGATATACATGGTATGACAGCATGGCGCATCAAAGCCGGTTAACCACATATCACGCACAATCACCAACTGAAGTTCGTCATCGGTGTCTTTATAGCGTTTTTCGAATAGCTTTTTAGTTTTCTTATCGTAAATATGTGGCTGCATCTTATCAATGTCAGATGCACTGCCGGTCATCACGACTTTAATTGCCCCTTTATGCGGGTCATCACTGTGCCAATCAGGTTTGATTGCGACGATAGCGTTATAGAGATCCACACAAATTTCACGGCTCATTGCCACAATCATGGCTTTGCCGGGGAAGGTCTCGGTGCGCGTCGTAAAATGTTCCACTAAATCTTTGGCGACTTGTTGAATACGAGGTTCAGCGCCAACCAATTTTTCCAAAGCTGACCATTGGGATTTGATTTTTTCGCGTGCAGATGTCTCTTCGTCTTCACCAATCTCGTCTTCTACCTGGTCATTTAAAGCTTCGATTTCTTCTTGGTTAATATCGAGCTTGGTAAGGCGAGACTCATAATAAATTGGCACGGTTGCGCCATCATCTACCGCATCCTGAATGTCATAAATAGAGACATAATCACCAAAAACACCACGGGTGTCTTTGTCATCCATCGAGATTGGCGTACCAGTAAAACCAATGAATGAAGCATTTGGCAGGGCATCACGCATGTATTTGGAATAACCATAAACATAGCGTTGACCAGTGACATTCCCGTTTTCATCTTTCACATCTGTGAGACGAGCTTTATTTCCATATTGGCTACGATGTGCTTCATCAGACACGACAACGATATTAGAACGTTCGGAAAGGATCGGATGTTCCAATTCATTATCGAGCAGTGCGAACTTCTGAACTGTCGTAAAAATGATGCCGCCAGATTGACGATTCAGTAACAGTTCTCGTAACGAGTCACGATCTTCAGCTTGTTGCGGAATTTGTTTCAGAGTTTCCTGCGCCATGGTGAAGGTGTTAAACAATTGCCCATCTAAATCATTCCGGTCAGTGACCACCACCAAAGTCGGGTTGTTCATCTCGGGCCGTTGCAACAATTTGCTGGCATAGCAGACCATGGAAATGCTCTTTCCACTCCCTTGAGTATGCCAGACAACCCCCGCCTTTTTGCTGCCGGAAACCACTTGATTGGCGTAATTCGCTCTTGGATCTCGAACTCCATCACCACAAGCGGCAGCGATCACGGTTGCTTTGACTGCGGCTCGCACTGCATGGAACTGGTGATAACCGGCTATTTTCTTAATGAGCTTGTCGTTATCATTTTCGAATAAAACAAAATAGCGAATGTAATCAAGCAGTAACTCGGGTTTAAAGAAACCGCGCACCATGGTTTCGAGTTGAAATTCGAGCAGCGGCTTATCTTCTTCACTTTCAATGGTTTTCCATGGCAGAAAACGTTCTTTATTTGCAGTGAGTGACCCCACTCGGGCAGTCCAGCCATCGCTGATGACTAACGCCTCGTTTAATGCAAACAGATCGGCGATTTCTTCTTTGTAGGTCTGGAGCTGATTGTAGGCATTCCAGATGTCTGCATGGTCGTCAGCAGGATTTTTTAGCTCAATCACGCCCATAGGCAGGCCGTTGATAAACACCACGACATCAGGGCGACGATTGCCTTTTGTGCCAGTGATGGTGAACTGGTTAACGACTAAAAACTCGTTGTTTTCGACCTTTTCAAAATCGATCAGGCGAGCATGGGTGTTTTTAGTGACCGATTGTCCATCTTCGATCACCGAATATTCAACAGGCACGCCTTCAATCAGATATTTATGAAAGGCGCGGTTATTTTTTATCAGAATGGGCGTTTGCGTGGTGGCAACTGTTTTGGCTAGCTCGATCCGTGTGTCATGGGGCAGGTTTGGGTTTAACGTGCCGAGCTGATCAACCAAACGTTGGTGTAAGATGACTTGATGATAGTCGTCGCGTTCTGGCGTATCGCCATCAGGGGCAATGTCATAACCGTTTTGATATTGGTAGCCCAG
>RRZT012305035.1_pt1 | contig 22515 bp, 15 predicted proteins | sample 2165551 | NCBI WGS metagenome assembly RRZT01 (sample SAMN10456910, study PRJNA506462) | wastewater metagenome | biome: wastewater; feature: sludge; material: wastewater sludge; isolation source: wastewater sludge with Escherichia coli K12::gfp cells carrying plasmid... | place: USA: Moscow, Idaho... | reverse complement strand
GACATGGCGGCCACGCCGGTGCGCTCCATGGAGAAGGTGTCCTTGGCGCCGGCCCGGCCCCCGGAGGGCAGGTCCTCGGTCTCGCCGAGGAGGCGATCGATGCCGACGCGCACGTCGTCGAGGAAGAGCTGGCCGGTGGGGGAGGAGTGCATGCCCATCTTGCGCAGGGGCTTCGACTGCTCGAGTCCGGGCATGCCGGAGTCGAGGACGAAGCTGAGGATCTTGCGGTCGCTCGGGCCAGGGCCCGAGCGGCCCTTCAGAGCGGGAGAGGATGCGCCCTCGTCGAGCTTGCAGATGAACACGATGGTGTCGGCGTAGGGGCCGTTGGTGATGAAGGTCTTCGAGCCGTTGAGGACGTACTCGTCGCCGTCACGCCTGGCGGTGGCCTTCATCGAGCCGAAGGCGTCCGAGCCGGAGTCGGGCTCGGTGATGGCCCAGGAACCGATCTTCTCCATGGTGAGCAGGTCGAGCGCCCACCGCTCCTTCTGGTCGATGGTGCCCTTCGACATGATCGCGGCGGCGGTGAGGCCGACGCTCACGCCCATGGCCGTCACCATGCCGGGGCAGTAGCGGCAGATCTCGATGATGGGGATGAGGGTCATCGACCCGTCGCCCCCGCCGCCGCGCTTCTCGGTCGACGCTTCCGCCTCTCCCGCGGCGACGGCCTTCTCGCGGTCCATCTGGCGCTTGAAGCGGTCGCGGGCGGCGGCGTCCATGCCGAAGGTCGACCAGAGCTTGCGCAGCACCTCGTAGGGCGGGGTGTCGCCGTGCTCGAGCTCCTCCAGGTTGGGGACGATCTCGGCCTCGACGAAGCGACGCATGGCGTCGCGCATCATCTGGTGCTCTTCGCTCCACTCGTACATACCCCCAGTATCGGACGCGCCCTCCTGCCACGGCCACCTGGCCCGTCCTCACACCAGAGGGGGAGGCTGCCGATTGGTCCATATGGCCCATGGCGCGCGCCGCTGGAGTGTGGTGGCGGCCGTCGTCGCGCTCGTGGTCGCAGCCGGGTGCTCGGCCGACAGCGGCCGGGACATCGACGCCCTCCAGAACCCGACCCGCACCACGATGGAGCCCTACGTCGAGCCCCACTTCGACGACACCCGCGACGTCACCCTCGCCCCCGTGCCCCCGGGCGCCCCCATCGCCTTCCCGGTCTCCATCCGCGGGGGTGACGCCTCGCTCGCCGGCACCCTCGTCGGTCCGGACGGGCCCGTGCCCCGGGGCCGGGTCCGCCTCGAGCGGTTCGTGGGCGAGACCTCGGCCGTGCTGGAGGTGGTCACGAACGCGCAGGGCCGGTGGAACGCCAAGGGGATCCTCGGTGGCCGCTACCGGGTGCGCGGGTGGCGCACGCCCGACCTGGCCATGAACTCGTCGACGGTCCTGTTCCTCGGGGCCGAGGAGGACGGCACCGTCGACCTCGAGGCGACGGGACAGGGCAGCGTGGACGTGCAGGCCGCCCTCCTGACGCCGATCCCGCCCGTCGACGCTTCGGTCACCGTCACGGCGCTCATCACCCGCCACGAGGTCGACGGCGACGGTGTGGTCCAGGGGGTGCCCCTCACGGGCAGGGTCGCCACCCTCGCCGCTGGTGCGGGCTGGGAGATCGCGGGCGCCGACGCCATCGTGGACGGTGCGGGTGGCGCCTCGTGGACGGTCACCTGCACCACCCTGCACCCAGGTGACCTGGTCGTCTCGGTCGACGAGGCCGTGGCCCGCATCCCGGTGTCGGCGTGCACCCGGCCCGTCGCTCCCACGACCTCGACGACGGTGTCGGAGACGCCCGTGGCCGACTTCGCGGTCGGCGCTCGGTTCACGCCGCCCTTCGCGGGCCCCCTGCCCGCGGGCACATACACCGTCGTGGGCGACGCCGCCTCGTGCGGCCTCGTGTACGAGGTGTGGGAGGACGGCGGCTGGAGTGCCGACCAACGCACCTCGACCGCGACCGGCGCCCTGGTGCTGGACACGTTCGCCCGGAACCTCGACACCCTCGGCGACGCCCCGGCCTGCACCTACGAGCGGGCGTCCTGATGTCGCGCACTCCCGACCGGGTCGCCCCCTACCCGCCGGCCAAGCGCCGCCGGCGCTGGTGGGGCATCCCCCGCATGACCGTGAAGCTGGTCGTGCTCCTCGCGGTGCTCGTCGGCGTGTGCGTCCCCGCAGCGGCCGCCACCGCCTTCTGGACCCTGATCAAGGCCGATGTCCCCGGCACCCTGCCCACCGACCGGAACCCCCGCGTGCGATCCATGCCCACCACGGTCTACGACGCCGCCGGCAACCCCATCACGCAGTTCCGCGAGTTCGAGCTGACCGTCCCCACCCGGCCCGAGGATCTCCCCCAGATCCTCAAGGACGCGGTGGTGGCCGTGGAGGACCGCAACTTCTGGAGCCACGACGGGGTCGACCCCGAGGCCATCGTGCGCGCCGCCCTCACCAACTTCGAGGAGGGCGACACCGTCGAGGGCGGCTCGACCATCACCCAGCAGTACGTGAAGAACACGTACACGACGGGGGAGCGCAACCTCAGCCGCAAGCTGCGCGAGGCGCTGCTGGCCAGCCGCCTCGAGCGCGAGCTGACCAAGGAGCAGATCCTGTTCCGCTACCTCACGAGCATCTACTTCGGCGACGGCGCCTACGGCGTGGGCGCGGCGGCGGAGTCCTACTTCCGCAAGCCCGTCTCCGAGCTCACCGCCTCCGAGGCCGCGATGCTCGCCGGCACCATCGCGTCGCCCAACAACTACGGGCCCCGGGGCAACGCCGAGGTGGCCGAGGCCCGCCGCATCCAATCGCTGCGGGCCATGCGTGACCAGGGCTACCTCACGCCGACCGAATTCCGGGCCGCCCGGGAGGAGCACATCTGGTACGCCCCCTTCGGCGACCCGCCCGGGCCGGCCACCGTGGTGCACGCACCACCCCAGAACGACGTGGCGACCATCCACCCCTACTTCGTGGACTACGTGCGCCGGTACCTGGTGGCCCGCTTCGACCACGAGACGCTCTACCGCGGCGGGCTGCGTGTGGAGACCACCCTCGACCCGAGGCTCCAGCTGCTGGCCCAGCAGTCGGTGAGCCGGACCCTGGACGGCACCGCACCGCCATTGGAGATGTCGCTCGTGACCATCGATCCGGCCACCGGGCACGTGAAGGCCATGGTCGGGGGTCGGGACTTCGCCCAGAGCCAGGTGAACCTCGCCCTTGGCGGCACCCTCGGCGTGCAGCCGGGATCGTCCTTCAAGGCCTTCGTGCTGGCCTCCGCGTTCGAGCGCGGGATCACCCCCGACGACCGGTACCCGGCGCCCCCGTCGATCACGCTGGACGACTGCACCGGGCCGTGCACCATCTCCAACGCCGAGCCCGGCAACGGAGGCGAGGAGGACCTGCGCCAGGCCACCGCCCATTCGGTGAACACGGTCTTCGCCCAGCTCATCCAGGACGTCGGGCCGCAGAACGTGGCCGAGCTCGCCCACCGCCTGGGGGTCCGCTCGATCGACCCCGAGACCACCCAGTACGGCGTGTCGCTGGCCCTCGGCGCCTACGAGACCTCGCCCCTCGAGATGGCGGCGGGCTACTCCGTGTTCGCCAACCACGGTGCACGCGCCGCCGCCAGTCCCATCCTGCGGGTCCTCGACCACGAGGGCCGCGTGCTGATGGACAACACCGCCCCCCAGGGCGAGCAGGTGCTCGACGCGGCTGTGGCCGACACGGTGACGAGCCTCCTCGGCGGGGTCATCACCGGCGGGACCGGTCGCGCCGCCGACATCGGGCGCCCGGCGGCGGGCAAGACGGGGACGGCCCAGGAGCACCGGGCGGCGTGGTTCGTGGGCTACACGCCCCAGCTCTCGACCGCGGTGTGGATGGGCTACTCCGACGTGCCCCGACCGCTGTACGGGATCAAGGGCGAGGCGCGCGTGTTCGGCGGCGGCTTTCCCGCCGAGACGTGGGCCGACTTCATGCGCAACGCCCTCGCCGGCCAACCCGCCCTCGACTTCCCCGCGCCCGGCCCTCTGCCCACACCGGTGCCCCAGGCGCCGGTCGCGTCCCAGACCCCGGTCACCGCGGCGCCGTTCGTTCCCGAGCCAGGGGCACCCATGACCCCGGGCCAAGTGTCCACCGACTGTGGCGGTCCCTGTGATCGGACCCCGACGCTGGGCGAGCCATGACCCTTGCTCGGTCCCAGTCACTCAGGCGTCCCGTGCTTCGGCCGATGAGAACACCATGATCGACCGCGCGGCACACGCGGAGACCCGACGGCTACACCGTGAGCTGCGCTCGCCGCACCCTGATGGGGCGGCCGATGTCGGCATCGAGCACGTCGAAGAGCTGCGCCAGCTCTGGGACGGGCTCGTGGCGGAGAGCACCCCGGTCGAGCCGGTGGTCCCGCCGCTGCCTGCGGTGGCGTCCGGGCGCTCGATGCCGGCGACGGATCAGGTGGCCCCGGCTTGGCCCGCCGTGGCCCCGCGCGTGCGCACCGGACCGATCGGGCCCGTGCCCCTCGACGATCCTCTCATCGTCCTTCCCGACGCCCGTACCGTCCCGGTGGCGCCGGCGGCGCCGGTGGCGTCGCCGGTGCCGGAGGCATCGCCCGCGGTCGACGAGCCCGCGTCCGAGCGCCCCTCACGCCGCGAGCGCCGGGCCGCCAAGCGCCTCGCCAAGGACGAGAAGCGCGGCGCCCGCCTCGAGCTGCGCCGCCACCGCATCCTGCCCCGCACCGTGATCGGCATCACGATGCTGCTGCTGGCCGGTGCCGTCGGTGCCGCCTTCTCCGGGGCGATGCTCTACGCCTACTACGACTGGCGCCTCTCGACGAACGAGGACCGGGTGGGCGTGCTCGCCGAGAGCCTCCAGCAGCGCCTCACCGACGCGGGCGCCTCCATCGACGAGGCCCAGCAACAGGCGCTCGCCGAGCTCCAGGAGCGGGCCGGGCCGCTGATCGACCAGAAGAGCGACGCCGTGGCCATGGCCGACCTGACCCCCGTGGTGCTGCCCTCGACGTTCTTCGTCGCCTCCCTCGACGACAACGGCCAGCCCTCGGTGGGCACCGCGTTCGTGGTCTCCTCCGACGACAGCCGCTCGCTGCTGGTCACTTCGTACCGGGTCGTGTCGGCATCGACCACCCAGCCCGGGCCAGAGATCCGCCTCACCAACGCCGGCGGCGAGGCCATGGTGGCCCAGCTCTACAGCTGGGACCCCGAGCACGACCTGGCCCTGCTCAGCCTCGACCGCGGTGGCCTCGAGCCCCTGACGTGGGCGACGGGCGACGACGCCGCCGTCACCGGCGAGCGCGTCTACGCCGCCAGCGGTACCGGTGCCGCCGGCGTCACCTTCAGCCCGGGCACCGTGCTCGACCAGAGCGCCGACGGCATCCAGATGACCGCCCCGGTCGGCAGCGCCTGGCAGGGCGGCCCCGTGGTCACCCAGGACGGCAAGGTCGTGGCCGTCGCCTCGTTGGCCTACCAGCCCCTCGGCTTCAACCCCGGCCAGGTGCCCTTCGCCGCCCCGGTCGACGCCGCCTGCGAGACCCTCCTCGACTGCGGCGGCACCTCTCCCAGCGCCGGCGGCTGATCGACGCTCCCGAGGTGCCAGTTCGCCCGGGCCGGGCTCGGTGGCGCCTCAGGGCGCCGCGGTGGTGGGCGTGACGGCAGGGACCGTCGTGGTGGGCGCCGGTGCCCCGTTGGGGAGGTCCGCTTCGATGGCGGCGAAGATCTTGTCGGCGGCGCGGTCGCCGCCGGCGCGGGTGAGGTGGATGCCGTCGCTGTTGCGCATGTCGACCAGTTCGCCGCCGGCGCCCGGCAGGTAGTCGGAGTAGTTGCCGCTCTCGTCCTTGAACAGGTCGTAGAGCGACACGATCGTGGTGTTCGGGTGGTCCGCGGCGACGTCTTCGAAGATGCCGTTCATGAGCTGGAGGCGAGCCGAGTACTCGGCGTCGCGGGCGATGGGCTGCGCGACCCAGTAGACCCGCACTCCCTGCTGCTCCAGGTAGGTCATGACCGCGTCGACCCGGCGGGCGTACTCGGCGTTCCACTCGGGGTCGCCGGGCTGGAACACGCCGCTGTCGAGCTCCATCCCCTGGCCGTCGTTGGCGCCGAACACGACCACCATCGCGTCCGGGTCCTGCGTCTCCACCACGCTCTGGATCTCCGCCGGCCAGTTGTAGAAGTCAGGTCGGGTGAGGCCGCTGGAGAACTGGAAGTCCAGGGTGGCGTCCATGACCCCGGTGGCGGTGGCCTTGTCGATGAGGGACTGCCCGAGCACCTCGGCTTGTGAGTCGCCGACGATGAAGATCGTCAGCGGGTCCTCGGCGGTGGGCTCGGGGAGCTCGGTGGCCGGCGGTGCGGCCGGCGGCGCCGCGGTGGTGAGCTCGTCAAACGCCTCCGAGTCGCCGAACTCGTGGCCGAGGGCGTCGTCAGCGGTGAGACGGGGCCGGTCGAGGAACAGCAGGTGGCTCAGGCTGTCGATGGGCTTCACGAGGGCGACCTCGACCGTGCGCTGCCAACCGAAGGGCTGGCGCTCGACGATGCGCAGCAGGCTCGACGCGTTCATGAGGGTGAACAGCCCGAGGGCGACGACCCCGACGATGGTGACCTGGCGCAGGTCGAGCGCCCGCGCCGGTGGCGCGGGCGGCGGCGCGAAGCGACCGTGGTCGCCGGGGTCCAGGGCCTCCAGGCGGTCCATGGCGCGTTGGGTCCGGGGGCCGGGCAGTCCGCCGGCGGGGGAGCGGTCGGCCGGTGGGCGGCTGTCGGAGTCGCGGTCGTCGGCCATCAGAATTGAAAGTAGATGAACGGGGCCACGCCGACGGGGCCGAGGGTGTCGATGAGCACGAAGCTGAGGGCGAGGGCGACGCCCTGGAGCACGGGGGCGAGGCGGGAGAACCCGGCCTTGCTCCAGGCGCCGATCCAGCGGGGGGTGAACTGCACCGCGAGCATCCCCACGACCACCACGGCGAGCAGCAGGGTCGGGCCCGGCAGCAGGTCGGTGACGTCGAAGATGCCGCGGATGACCTCGAAGGCGGTCGAGAAGGACTCTGCCCGGAAGAAGATCCAGGCGAAGCACACGAGGTTGAAGGTGGCCAACCAGGCCAGGATGGGCCGGAGGGGCTCGGGGACGGCCGAAGGGCGCAGGGTCCCGGACGCCTCCTGCGCCGCCCGTCGGCCGTTGCGCCAGTGGCCGACGCACTGATACGTGCCGTGGAGGCCGCCCCAGACCACGAAGGTCCACGAGGCACCGTGCCACAGGCCGCCCAGCACCATGGTGAGCATGAGGTTCCGATAGGTGGCGGTCTCCGAACCGCGGCTCCCCCCGAGAGGGATGTACAGGTAGTCCCGCAGCCAGCGCGACAACGTGATGTGCCAGCGCCGCCAGAAGTCCTGGATGGACAGCGCGGAGTAGGGCCGGTCGAAGTTCTGGGGGAAGCGGATGCCGAGGAGCAAGGCGATGCCGATGGCGATGTCCGTGTACCCGCTGAAGTCGGCGTAGATCTGCATGGCGTAGCCGTAGACCGCGAAGAGGATCTGGAGGCTCGAGAAGTTGCTGGGCACGGCGAAGACCGGGTCGACGACCTCGGTTCCGAGCCAGCTGGCGATCACCACCTTCTTGAACAGGCCGGCCACGATGAGGAAGAACGCCTCGGTGGCGGGGATGTGGTGCTCGTCGGGGCGGCGGCGCAGCTGCGGGACGAACTCGCTGGCCCGCACGATGGGCCCGGCAACGAGGTGGGGGAAGAACGACAGGTACATGCCGAACTCGATGGGCGAGGCCGGCTCGAGCTCGCGCCGGTAGATGTCCACCACGTAGCTGATGGCCTGGAAGGTGAAGAAGGAGATCCCGATGGGCAGGATCAGCCGCAGCAGCGGCGGGTTCGCGTCCAGGCCCAGCTTGGCGAGGCCGTTCGTCACGGAGACCACGAAGAACTCGTAGTACTTGAAGAAGCCGAGGACGACGAGGTTGCCGCCGACCGCCACCCCCATGAGCAGCTTCCGGGTGCGGTCGTCGTGGTTGCGGTGGATGGCCCCGCCCATGGCCTGGTTGAACAGCGTCGAGCCGGCGATGAGGGGGACGAAGCGCCAGTCCCACCAGCCGTAGAAGACGTAGCTGGCGGCAAGGGTGAACGCCATCCACGCCCGGCGGTTGGGCCGCAGGCGCCAGCTCACCAGGAACACGATGATGAAGAAGATCCCGAACTGGGCCGTCGGGAAGAGCATGGGTCGGCGTCACTCCTCGGGCCGGTGCCCCAAGGCTAGGCGGGTCGCCGCCCCCGTTCGTGGCACTGCCGTCGGCCGACGCCGGCCGAGTACGCTCCGGCCGGATGGACGAGGGGGCTCCCGACACACCGCCGGCGACGGGCGCCGTGGTGCCTGTGGGCGCCGAGGGGGTGCTCCCGAGCCAGCTGCTCGAACGGGCCATCGCCGCAGGCTGGATCGGCGCCACCTACGACAAGATCCCCGCCGCCGCCATCCAGCCCGCCAGCGTCGACCTGCGCCTCGGCGAGCGGGCCTATCGCGTGCGGGCGAGCTTCCTGCCCGACGACGACACCGTCGAGGCCAAGCTGGATGACTTGGTCGTCGACGAGCTCGACCTGCGCGACGAGGGTGCGGTCCTGGAGACCAACCGTCCCTACCTCATACCGCTGATCGAGGAGCTCGCCCTTCCGCCGGGCGTGCGAGCCCGCACCAACCCCAAGAGCTCGACGGGGCGCCTCGACGTGTTCACCCGGGTGATCACCGACCACAGCTACCGCTTCGACGAGATCGACGCCGGTTACCAAGGCCGCCTCTGGCTCGAGGTGGTGCCGCTGTCGTTCACCGTGCGGGTCAAGCACCGCCTGGCCCTCAACCAGCTCCGCCTCGTGAGCGGTCGCGCCGGCCTGACCGACGAGGAGTTGCACGAGCGCCATGCCCGAGAGCCGTTCCTCTTCCGGGGCGATGCCCCCGTCTCGGACGACGAGCTCGCCACCGCCGACGGGCTGTTCCTCAGCCTCGACCTCCAGGGCGATGAGTCCGGCCGGGTGGGCTACCGGGCCAAGGGCAACGCACCCCTGCTGGACATGAGCCAGGTGGGCACCCACGCGCCGCACGACTACTGGGAGCCGGTGCCCCCCGAGGGTGGCGACCGCATCATCTTGGACCCCGAGCGCTTCTACTTGTTGCTCTCCGACGAGAGCGTGCGGGTCCCGCCCGACCTCGCCGCCGAGATGACGGCGTACGACCCCACCAGCGGCGAGCTGCGCACCCACTACGCCGGCTTCTTCGATCCCGGCTTCGGCTACGACCGCGAGGGTGTGATGCACGGCTCGCGCGCCGCCCTCGAGGTGCGGGCCCACGACGTGCCCTTCCTCATCGAGCACCGCCAGCCCGTCTGCAAGCTCACCTTCGAGAGGATGATCGAGCCACCCTCGAAGCTCTACGGCGCCGACATCGGCTCGAACTACCAGGGCCAGGTCGAGACCCTGGGCAAGCACTTCCGTCGAGTCTGACGGGATGGGACCAGCAGGGATGTCAGATCCCGACGCGGCGGAGACCGTGGACACCGAGCCCGCTGCCGCGAACGCGGAGGACGGCCCGGACGCGGGGGGCGGCTCCGATCGAGTCGACCTGGCGGGGCGGGACCGCCGCTCGCCTTCGTGGTGGGCCGTCGCCGGCCTTGTCGCCCTTGTGGCGGCGAGGGGCGCGGTCCACGCGTGGCAGGGAGCGCGCCTGATCCTCGACGACTTCAGCATCCTCTACTACGCCCAGTTCGACTTCTGGCGATCGCTCAGCCCTGAGTTCCGGACCAGCCGTCCGGGCGCCTGGTTGATCCTCACCGTGGTCTACGGCGTGGTCGGCTCCCACCCCCTCGTCTTCCTGACGGTCGTGACGGTGCTCAACGCCCTGTTCGCCGTGCTGGTGTACCTGGTGGCGGCACGGTACGTCCCGACTGCCGCCGCGGTGGCGGTGCCGGCGGTGTGGGTGCTGATGGCGAGCCACGCGTCGCTCACGGTGTGGGCGGCCACCCTGCCTGCGTTGGCGGCGTTGTGCCTGCTGGCGGGCGGGACGCTGGCGCTCCAGCGCAACCGCTGGATCGTGGCCACGCTCCTGCTCTGTGCCGGCGCCCTGACCTACGAGTTGGTGCTCCCGGCCGCCGGTGTGGCCGTGCTGCTGGTCGGCGACCACCAGGCGGTGCGCTGGTCCAGACGAGCGGTGATGGTGGTGGCCCTTGGGCTGGTCGGGGCCTGGATCTCCACCCACTCGATCTATCCCGTCGAGCCCGAGGTGCCGCCGTTGAGTGAGCTGTGGGACTCGCTGGTCGGCCGGGGCATCGTCGGCACCGAGGATCCTGCGGTCTGGCTGCGACTGGGCCTCGAGTGGCTCACGCTCGGCGGCGCAGTCGTCGCGCTGGTCGCCTTCCTGCGGGGCGAGCGGTCGCCCGACCGGGGGCCGTGGCTCGTGCTGGTGGGCGCGGCGCTGGTGGTGCTGGGCGCTTCCGCCTGGGTGAACCTGCACGCGCTCGAGGTGCCGCTGGGCCAGAGCGACCGCGTCAACGCGGTGTCGGCCCTCGGCGTGGCGGCGATCTGGGTCGGCATCGCGCAGTTCCTGTGGACGAGGGAACGGCGGGGCCTTCAGGTCGCGACGGTCGTGGCCGCCGTGGCCTTGTGCGGGGTCGCCGCGGTCGGGCACGTCGCCACCATGGCCTCGTGGAGCCGCGCCGGCGACGACGTGGCCGCGTTGTTCCGGTACCTCGAGGCCGAATTCGAGTTGCCCGACTCGAGGGAGTTCGTGGTCGGCCCCGATCTGGCGACCATCACCCACGGGGGCGTGGCGGCGCTGGGCACCGAGGGGTTCGCCGACGCCGCCCGGGGCCTCACCATCGGCGACGGGCCGGGCTCGGTGACCCTGGCGCTCGGACCCGCGGAGTTCACCGATCGCCCGGGCACGCTCATCGACTGGGCCGACGCCCTGGGGGGGCCGCCCTACGACTACGAGCTGTGGGCCGGGGGGTCGCCGGTGGGCGAGGCACGAGCGACCCCCGAAGGCCAGACGATCATCTACGAGGGCTGGGCGTACGACTCCTCGGCGCCCCTCGACCCGGTCACGGTCGAGCTCCGTTTCGACAGCGAGATCCTGGAGGTGCCCGCCGACCAACCGAGCCCCGACTGGGCCACCGCCCCCGCAGGAGCAGGTGCGAACCACGGGTTCCGCACACAGGTCGAGGTCGACGGGTTTCTCAACATGGCCTGCGTGGTGGCCCGCAACATCGGCCCCGGCGTCAGTCGGCCGCTCCCCATCGAGGGTCCCCCAGACCAACCCCGGAGCACCTACTGCGTCGGCATCCCCGATTGACGATGCCGCCTCGGGTCTCCACCCCTGTTCGCGGCGCTGCCGTCGGCCGAGGCCGGCCGGGTACGCTCCGCCCAGATGGACGACGGGGCTCCCGACACTCTGCCGGCCGGCTCTTCGGAGCCCGTGCCCCTCGAAGGCGGCGACCGCACTTCCGCCACTGACGACGAGTCCCCGGGGTCGCCTGCCTCGTCGCGTGCCGTGGCGGCGCTCGTGGTGCTCGTGGTGGCACGCGCCGCCGTGCACGCCTGGCAGGGCGCCCACCTCCTGCTCGATGACTGGAGCATCATCTACTACGGGCGGCTCGACTTCTGGAATGCGCTCAGCCCCAGCTTTCGCACCAGCCGCCCTGGCGCATGGCTGACGCTCACCGTCGTGTACGGGGTGGTCGACGCCCATCCACTGGTGTTGCTGGCGGTGGTCACCGCGCTCAACGCGCTCTTCGTCGTGCTCGTCTACCTCATCGCGGCGCGCTACCTGCCGACCTGGTGGGCGGTCGCGGTCCCCGGTGTCTGGGCCATCCTGGCGAGTCACACGTCGCTGACGGTCTGGGGGTCCACGCTGCCGGCGCTGGTCGCCCTCTGCCTGTTGGCCGGCGGTGTCCTCGCCCTCCAGCGCGACCACTGGATCGTGGCCACCGTCTGCCTCTGTGCCGGGGCGCTCAGCTATGAGTTGGTGCTGCCGGCGGCGGGCTTGGCCGTGGTGGTGGTCGGTGATCACCGCCGGGTGGGGTGGTCGCGCCGCGCGGTGATGGTGCTCGCGCTCGGGCTGACCGGCGCATGGATGGCCACGCACTCGATCTACCCCGTGACTCCCGAGGTGCCGTCCTTCAGCGATTTCTGGGACTCGTTGGTGGGACGGGGCGTGCTGGGCGTCGCACAGCCCGCCGACTGGTTGCGATTGGCCCTCGAATGGCTCACGCTGCTCGGCGCCGTCGTCGCCCTTGTCGCCTTCGTCAGGGGTGAGCGGTCGCCTGACCGGGGACCGTGGCTCGTGATGGTCGGCGCAGTGGTCGTGGTGCTCGGTGCGACCGGGTGGGTGAACCTCCCGGGCCTGGTCCTGCCGCTCGGCCCGAGCGACCGGGTCAATGCGGTGTCGGCTCTGGGCGTCGCCGCGATCTGGGTCGGCATCGCGCAGTTCCTCTGGATGCACCGCCTCCGCGCCCTCACCGTCGTGCTGGCGGTCGCGGCGTGCTCGGTCGCCGCGGTCGGCCAAGTGGCGTCGATGGCCTCGTGGAGCGCAGCGGGTGAGGACGTTGCCGCGCTGTTCCGCTATCTCGACGAGACGTTCCCCGAAGCACCGTCGAGGGACTTCGTGGTGGGCCTCAACCACATCCCCATCGTCCACGACGGCGTGTTCGGGCTCGGGGGCGAGGGCTTCGCCGACCCGGCCGGCCGGGTCAGCATGGGCGACGGCGAGGGATCGGTCGTTCTGGCCGGCGACCCCCAACAACTGGTCGGCTCCGAGGTGGGGACGTTCGTCGACTGGACCGACGTCCTCGGAGGAGACCCGTTCCCCATCGAGTTGCTCTATCCGGAGCAGCCGGTGGGTGCGGCACAGGCAGTCGCCGACGGTGGTGCTGTGCTGTTCACCGGTTGGGCCTACGACCCCTCCGCGCCGACCGAGTCGATCCAGGTGCAGCTCCGGGTCAACAGCCAGACCCTGACGGTGACGGCGGACATGGCGACTCCGCCCACCGCGAACCTCCCCGCCGAAGCGGGTTCGCAGCACGGGTTCGTGGCACGAGTCGACGTCGAACTCGGACTGCAGATGGCCTGCGCAGTGGCGATCAACATCGGCGCCGGGGCAAACGTCCCCCTGATCACGACCGGGGGCGAGGGCCCGAACACGGCCTATTGCACCGGCGTCCGACCCTGATCAGCGAACGCCCCAGGCGTAGGTCTGCTTCTCGAGGTGGAGGTAGGGGAAGGCATCGGCCGAGCGGACGCCGGGCAGGGTGCGGATGCGGTCGTTGAGCAGGGCGAGCAACTCGTCGGTGCCCTCGCACACGGTCTCGACGAGCAGGTCGTAGCCACCCGAGGTGACCACGACGTAGTCGATCTCGTCGATGGTGGCCAAGGTGCGAGCCAGCGTCCGAAGATCGCCGTCGGCCCGGACGCCGATCATCGCCTCGAGGTTGAAGCCGAGGGCCAGGGGGTCGGTGACCGCCACGACCTGCATCACCCCCCGCTCGATGAGGCGTTGCACCCGCTGGCGGGCGGCGGCCTGGGACAATCCCACGGCGGGCCCCAGCCGGGCGTAGGGGAGGCGCCCGTCGATCTGCAGCTCGGTGATGATGCGCTTGTCGATGTCGTCCAGCGGGACGGGGTCGGGCGCCGTGGCCATCGAGACAGATTGTCACAGATGAGCTAGCATCTGACGAGCGATTCCGTCGTCTGTGGAGCGAAGTACGACGGAATCCGTCGCAGCGGCCTGAACGACCACCCGGAGGGGACATGCCCGACCAGAACTTCATCGGCGGCGAGTGGGTACCGGCACGGAGCGGCGCCAAAGACGCCGTCCTCGATCCTGCCACCGGCCTCGCCCTCGCGGAGGTCGCCTCGAGCGACAAGGACGACGTCGACGCCGCGGTGGCGGCCGCCGCCGCAGCCTTCGCCGGCGAGTGGGGAGCGTCCACGCCGGGCGACCGGGCCAACGCCCTCTGGAAGCTGGCCGAGGTGCTCGACCAGCACAGCGACGAGCTCGGCAAGCTCGAGAGCCAGAACGTGGGCAAGCCCATCAACACCATGGCCGACGAGATGGGCCAGATGGTCGACCACCTGCGCTTCTTCGCCGGCGCCGCCCGCACCCTCGAGGGCCGCGCCGCCGGCGAGTACATGGCCGGCTACACGTCCTTCCTGCGCCGCGACCCTCTCGGCGTGGTGGGGTCCATCACCCCGTGGAACTACCCGCTGATGATGGCAATCTGGAAGATCGGTCCGGCCCTCGCCACCGGCAACACCGTGGTGCTCAAGCCCTCCGAGCTCACCCCCCTCACCACGCTGCGCATGGCCGAGCTCATCGCCGAGCACGAGGTCCTGCCGCCGGGCGTGCTCAACGTGGTCACCGGCCAGGGCGAGTCCGCCGGCGCTTCGCTCGTCACCCACCCGCTGGTCCGCCTGATCTCGCTGACGGGAAGCGTCGGCACGGGCAAGGCCATCGCCAAGGCCGCCTCCGACAGCCTGGCGCGCGTCCACCTCGAGCTCGGCGGCAAGGCCCCTGTGCTGGTGTTCGACGACGCCGACCTCGAGGCCGTGATCGAAGCCGTGAAGATCGGCGGCTACTACAACGCCGGCCAGGACTGCACCGCCGCCTGCCGGGTGGTGGCGGGGCCCGGCGTCTACGACGACCTGGTGTCCGGCCTCGCCGAAGCGGTGGCCGGCCTGCCCGTGGGCGATCCCGCCGACGAGGGCATCGACCTCGGGCCGGTGGTGTCCAGCGCCCAACGCGAGCGCATGGCGGGCATCGTCGAGCGCGCCCGCGAGCAGGGCGCCGAGGTGGTCACCGGCGGGTCCAAGGTCGGCGGCGACGGCTTCTTCTTCGAGCCCACCGTGGTGGCCGGCCCCGCCCAGGACGCCGAGATCGTCCAGAAGGAGCTGTTCGGCCCCGTCGTCAGCGTGCAGCGCTTCGCCGACGAGGACCAGGCCGTCGCCTGGGCCAACGGCGTCGACTACGGCCTCGCCGCCAGCGTCTGGACCCGTGACGTCGGCCGGGCCATGCGCCTGTCGAAGGCCCTCCAGTTCGGCACCGTGTGGGTGAACGACCACATCCCCCTCACCCCCGAGATGCCCCACGGCGGCTTCAAGCAGTCGGGCTACGGCAAGGACATGTCGGTGTACTCCCTCGAGGCCTACACCGAGATCAAGCACGTCATGATCAGCCACACCTAGGAGACGAGACGACCATGAGTGATCAGTTGATGGAGCGGGCGCAGGCGATCATCGAGCGGGAGGGTGCGGCCATGCAGGCGCGCACGCCGAAGTCGGCCGCCCTGTTCGAGCGGGCCGTGCGGTCCCTGCCGCTCGGCGTGGCGTCGTCCTTCCAGGCCGCCGACCCGTACCCGATCTACCTGGAGCGCGGCGAAGGCAGCCACGTGTGGGACGTCGACGGCAACGAGTACGTCGACTACCACTCCGGCTTCGGCGTGAACGCCGTGGGCCACGCCCACCCCAAGATCGTCGAGGCCGTGTCCGACGTGGTGCGCCGCGGCACGCACTTCGCGGTGACCACCGAACTCACGGTGGCCTTCGCCGAGGAGCTCTGCCGGCGCTTCAAGATGGACCAGGTGCGGTTCTGCAACTCCGGCACCGAGGCGACCATGGACGCCATCCGCATCGCCCGTGCCTACACCGGGCGCGACAAGGTGCTGAAGATCGAGGGCTCGTACCACGGCCACCACGACACGGTGATGTTCTCCGTGGTGCCCGACACCGACGAGATGGGTGACCGCGAGCACCCGCAGTCGACCCCCATGTCGAAGGGCATCCCCGCCGAGATGGCGCTGGACACCCTCGTGGTCCCCTACAACGACGCACCGGCGCTCGATCGCATGCTCAGCGAGCGCGGCAGCGAGATCGCCTGCCTGATCATGGAGCCGGTGATGATGAACATCGGCCTCGTGCTGCCCGACGACGGGTACCTGGCCGAGGTCCGACGCATCTGCACCGCCCACGGCGTGGTGCTGATCTTCGACGAGGTGAAGTGCGGGGCCACCATCGCGGCCGGCGGCGCCACCGAGCTGTTCGGCGTCCAGCCCGACCTCGCCTGCTTCGCCAAGGCCATCGGCGGCGGCACGCCCACCGCGGCCTTCGGCGGCAAGGCCGAGGTCATGGACGTGATCGCCCACGGCGCGGCCCAGCAGGGCACCTTCAACGGCAACCCCCTCGTGGCCGCCGCCGGCCTGGCCGCGCTGACCGAGGTCCTCACGCCCGATGCCTACGAGCACATGGCCAAGTTGGGCGCCCGCCTGTCTGCCGGGTGCCGTGACGCCATCGCCGAGCACTCCATCCCCGCCAACGTGGTGGACCTGGGCTGCAAGGGGTGCGTCTGCTACCGCCCCGAGCCCCTGCGCAACTTCCGTGACTTCCTCGAGACCAACGCCACGCTGTTCGCGGCGTCGTGGGCCTGGGTCATCAACCGCGGGATCTTCATGACCCCCGGCGACGAGGAGCAGTGGACGATCTCGGTGCAGCACACCGAGGACGACATCGACCGCTACGTGGAGGTCTTCGCGGCTTTCTGCGCCGAGCTGGCGTCCTAGCGGCCGGTTACGGCCCACAACCGCGTTGCGTGGTCGGACCGATACGTGCGGCGTCAATCTGGTGGCGAGGCGCTAGCCTTCGAGCCAGTGAACACCCAGCGCTCGCCTCTGGCGATCGCGCTGGTCGTCCTGATCGGTGGGCTGGTCGCCAGCGTGCTCGCATCCCTCATCTGGCGCGACGTCCTCCGAGACGACGCCGCGACCACCTTCACGCGATCAGCCGATGCGGTGGAAGACGACGTCGCCGCCGGGCTCGAGCAGTTGGCCTCGGTGGCGCGCACCACCCGCACCGAACTGGCAGCTGGTGGCGACCCGGTCACCCAGCGCTCGTTCGAGCAAGCAGCGGCAAGCGCCACCGCCCTCCTCGCTCCGGGTGGCGGCGGTGGCGTGGTGTACGTCCAGCCGGCCACGGGGTCCACCGGCCTCCGCGAGCTGCGCGCTGACGTGCGACGGTCCGGGTTGCCCACCTTCGAGGTCAACAACGCCACCGGCGGCGATGAGCACCTCGTGGCCACCTTCGAGGCGCCCTCGCAGTCGGTGCCGCTGTTCGGGGGCCTCGACCTGGTCACGGTGCCCGCCGCCCGGGCCGCCCTCGAGGCCGCCCGGGTCGAGGGCCGGGCGGTGCTGAGCGACACCCTCGAGCGCCTGCCGCGCGCCACGGCGCGGGCGTATCCGTCGCTGCAGCGCTTCGGCGTGGCCGTGGCCGTCCCGGTGTTCCGAGGTGACACCCCGGACACCGTCACCGGCCGCCTCGAAGACCTCCAGGGCTGGGTGGTGGTGGTGGCCTCGGCCCAGGACCTCCTCGAGGCCGCCGTGGCCCCGACGAGAGGGGAGCTGGCCGCTCAGATCGAGGACCTCGGTGACCCCGACGCGGCGACGCCCGCGGTCGGCCTCGGCACCCCCCTCGTTGCGTCCACCGCCCTCGACGATCAGGGGGAAGCGCTGACCCTCGACCGGGACGACCCCGACACCACGGTGCGGTCCTCGGTGCAACGCCTGGGGCAGAGCTGGGAGCTCACCGTCGCGGATCTCGACGGCCTCGGTGGCGCCACCTCCCGTGAGCCGCTGTGGATCCTCGCCGGCGGAGCCACGCTCTCCGTCCTGCTCGCGGCGCTCGTGTGGAGCCTCGGCTCGACCCGGGCGTCCGCGCTGGCGATGGCGGCCACCGCCACGGCCGACGTGCGCCGCACCGAGGCGCGCTTCCGTGCCCTGGTGCACAACCTCCCTGACCTCGTCGTCGTGACCGACGACGAAGGCACCGTCTCGTTCGTGAGTCCGTCGGTGACCGCGTTGCTCGAGTGGTCCGCGGAGGAGGCCCATGGGGCGCAGCTCGCCACCGTCGTGCACCCCGACGACCGCGTCCGCTTCGAAGCGGCCCTCGCCCAGTCGGCCGGCGACGTCAGCGCCGAGATCCGCGTGCGGGCCCGTGACGGGCGCTACCGATGGTTCGAGGGGGCCATCACGAACCTCCACGACGACCCCGCGGTGGAGGGCCTGCTCATCACCGCCCATGACGTCACCGCCCAGAAGGCGGTCGAGGACCGCCTCGCCCACCAGGCCACCCACGATCCGTTGACCCACCTTCCCAACCGGGTGATCGTCGACGACCGCCTCGGGCACGCCCTCGAGCGCGGGCGTCGGGACGGGTCCCGTGCGGCGGCGATATTCCTCGACATCGATGAGTTCAAACAGGTCAACGACCGTTGGGGCCACGCCGCCGGTGACGATCTGCTCAGGGAGGTGGCGATCCGGGTCCAGCGGGCTGCCCGTGCCGCCGACACGGTGGGTCGCTACGGGGGCGACGAATTCGTGGTGATCTGCGAGAACCTGCCGACGGCGGCGGACGCCCTGGTCGTGGCCGAGCGCATCCGCGACGAGGTCGCCCGACCTGCCCGCCTGGACGGCGCAGAGGTGCTCGTCGGCACCTCGATCGGCGTTGCCCTCAGCGCCGACGCGGAGGAGAGCACCCGGGACCTCATCGATCGGGCGGACGCAGCCATGTACGAAGCCAAGTCGAAGGGCCGGGGGCGCATCGTGATCGACACAGAGGCCGCCGGCGCCGGACGCTGAGCCGGATCAGGCCTGGGAAGCGGATCAGGCCTGGGAAGCAGGCACCCGGCGGCGCTGCTGGCTCAGGGGGTGGTGCCGAGGCGGGCGATGCGCACGGCGCCAAGGGCGACGCCGACGAGCACCAGTCCGATGAGCAGGCCCAGGGGCAGGGCCACCCACAACCGTGTGGAGAACGGCGGCGCCGGGTCGATGCTGCCTCCGGGGGTCACGGTGCCGGCTTCGGCCAACTCGGTCTGACCGAAGGACGCGAGCGCGGACTCGCCGGACCCGGGGGTCGGGGCGGCATCGTCGGTCCTGCTCGTCGCCGGTGGCGCCGAGCCGGCGGCGCCGTCGATGGAGCCGCCGCCGTCTGTCGTCGCGGCCCCGGCGGGGTTCGCCCCGCCACCGGTGCCCGTGGCGTCTTGTGAACCGGGCGAGATGATCGCGACGCCGCCGTTGGCGGTGCTGGTGGGCGGCGTGGTCGTCGGGGGAGCGGTCGTGCTGGAGGGGGCCTCGGTGGTCGTCGTGGTCGGGGCCTCGGTGGTCGTCGCAGTGGTCGGCGGCTCGGGCTCCACCGGGTCGGGCGGGCGGCAGTCGTCGTCACCGTGGTCGCCGCCACAGATCCCGGGGTGGCCCGCGACGGTGGTGGGCGGTTCGGTCGTCGGCGGCGGCTTGGTGGTGGTCGTCGTGGCGGGCCAGTCGACCACGGTCGTGGCGACCGGCCGGCCCGGGTCGTCCGGATGGCCGGGAGCGGTGTCGTCGGCGAGGGCGACGGCAGTGCCGGCGGTCAGGCCGAGGGCCAGGGTGGCGGCGATGGTGGCGCCGGCTCGAAGGAATCGTCTCCGGGGTGTTGGCCCTTCGGGCCCGGAGTGCGGGGACACCTTCATCTCGCGGACTCTACCCGTCTTTCCAGGGATATGACAGAGGGAGTTGAACTACCCACTCAGAGTGAGATTCCGGCCGATTCGGCCCACCAGACGTGGGTTCGAACGTGGCTCAGGGACGGCGATCCCGCCAGCGGTACCACTGGCCGACCACGGGAAGGTAGGCGCCACGGAAGGCGCGGAGAGGGATCGACGGACGGGGCAGCTCGGCGAAGGGCGGGGCGGCATCGCCGGCGGCCATGGCCGCAACCCGGGTCCCCATCCAGGTGTTGAGGGCCACCCCCGAGCCGTTGCACCCGGTGGCGTAGTGCACGCCGTCGAGCACCCCGACCTGCGGCATGCGGTCGAAGGTGATGGCCACGTTGCCACCCCAGGCGTGGGTGACGGCGACGCCGGCGAGTTGCGGGTGCACCCGCACGAGGGACTCGTGGAGGAAGTCGCGCGCCGCGCCGATCGACACGGGCGAGAGGCTGCGCCGGCCGCCGAAGACCATGCGGTGGTCCGCGGTGAGGCGCCAGTAGAAGAGGAAGTTCTTGCTGTCGACGAACATGCGCCGGTGGGGGTTCACCGCGGCGGCCACTGCGGGGTCGAGGGGCTCGGTGGCGATGATGTAGCTGCCCACGGGCAGGACGCGGCGGCGCACGGCCGGAAGCAGGCCATCGGCGTACGCATTGGTGGCGACGATGACCTGACCGGCCGCGACGGTCCCCCGGTCGGTGCGCACCTCGAACCCGGCCCCGCGGCGCGCCACCGCGTCCGCCGCGGTGTGGGCGTGCAGCGAGGCGCCGGCATCGGCGGCGAGGCGCTCGAGGCCCTGGTGGAACGCTGCGGGCTGGAGGCCTCCGGTGCGTTCGAGCACCAGCCCTCCGAAGTACTGGTCCGAGCCGATCTCTTCGCCGAGCTCGTCGGCCGGAACGAAGCGGGCGGGCTGGCCGGCGGCGTTCATCTCGTCGGCCTCGTGGCGGAGGTGCTCGACGACGCGGGGGTGGTGGGCGAGGTACAGCTGGCCCGTGCGTTCGTAGCCGCAGTCGATCGACCCCTCGGCAACGAGGGCCTCGACCTGGTCGAAGGCGTCGTTGACGGCCTGGAAGAGCCGCCGGCCGAGCTCGCCGTACTTCGCCTCGAGGGCCGCGGGGCCGACCTTCAGCTCGGGGATGACCATGCCGCCGTTGCGGCTGCTCGCCCCCCAGCCCAGCGCCTCCCGGTCGATGACCACCGCCTCGAGGCCCCGCGAAGCCAGCTCGGTCGCCGCCGCCAGGCCGCAATACCCGCCGCCGATGACGACGGCGTCGGCCCGTGCGGGCAGCGGCGTGGCCGGTCGCTCGGCCAGAGGGTGCTCGTCGGTCCAGAGGGGGGTCTCGCGGTACCCGGCGGCCAGGGGCGTGCTCATCGGTTCGACGCTAACCGCCGGGGATCGGCGAGTATGTCGCCATGTCCGACGCTCCCATCCCCCATTGGCACCGTGGTCACGCGTGGTCTGGTGACGACGGCGGGCGCGTCGGCGACGTCTTCGATCCGGCGACGGGGGCGGTGGCCCGCCAGGTGCCGCTGGCGTCGGCGGCACAGGTCGACGAGGTGGTCGCCGCCGCGGTGGCCGCCGCCGCCGACTGGCGGTCGTCGTCCCTCACGAAGCGGGCCAAGACCCTGTTCGCGTTCCGCGAGCTGCTCGTGCGCCACACCGACGACATCGCCGCCCTCATCACCGCCGAGCACGGCAAGGTGCTCGACGACGCCCGCGGCGAGGTGGCTCGCGGCCTCGAGGTGGTGGAGTTCGCCTGTGGCATCCCGCACCTGCTCAAGGGCTCGCACAGTGAGAGCGTCTCCACAGGCACGGACAGCCACTCGGTGCGCCAACCCGTGGGCGTCGCCGCCGGCATCACGCCGTTCAACTTCCCGGCCATGGTCCCGCTGTGGATGTTCCCCATCGCCATCGCCTGCGGCAACGCCTTCGTGCTGAAGCCCTCCGAGCGCGACCCGTCGGCGTCGGTGCGCCTCGCCGAGCTGTTCACCGAGGCGGGCCTGCCCGACGGCGTCCTGAGCGTGGTCCACGGTGATCGGGAGGCGGTCGACACCCTCCTCACCCACCCCTCGGTGGGTGCGGTCAGCTTCGTCGGCTCGACCCCCGTCGCCCGCCACGTGTTCGAGACCGCCGCGATCTCGGGCAAGCGGGTCCAGGCCCTCGGCGGCGCCAAGAACCACATGGTCGTGCTGGCCGACGCCGATCTCGGGGCCGCCGCCGACGCCGCGGTCAGCGCCGGCTACGGCTCGGCGGGGGAGCGCTGCATGGCCATCTCGGTCGTGGTGGCCGCCGACGCCATCGCCGACGAGCTGGTGGCCAAGATCGCCGAGCGCACCCGCACCCTGCGGGTCGGTGCCGGTACCGCCGAGGGCAGCGACCTCGGGCCCCTGATCACCGCGGTCCACCGCGATCGGGTGGCGGGCTACGTCGAGGCCGGCGCCGAGGCCGGCGCCGAGCTTGTCGTGGACGGCCGCGACCCCGAGGTGGCCGGCGGGGCGGGGGACGGGTTCTTCCTCGGCCCGTGCCTGTTCGACCGGGTCGATCCTTCGATGTCCATCTACACCGATGAGATCTTCGGCCCCGTCCTGTGCGTGGTGCGGACGTCGTCGTTGGCCGACGCCGTCGCGCTCATCAACGCCAACCCCTACGGCAACGGGGTGGCCCTCTTCACCCGCGACGGCGCCGCCGCCCGCTGGTTCGAGGCCGAGGTCGAGGTGGGCATGGTCGGCATCAACGTGCCCATCCCCGTGCCCATGGCCTTCTACTCCTTCGGCGGCTGGGGGCAGTCCCTCTTCGGCGACACCCACGTGCACGGCCCGGAGGGTGTGAGCTTCTACACCCGCGGCAAGGTGGTCACCACTCGTTGGGGGGTACCCGCCGGGCTCGGCACGGCCCCGAGCAGCCTGGACCTGCACTTCCCCACGAACCGCTGACCCTGTCCTGCCTGCGCCGGTAGCCTCCGCGCATGAGCGAGATCACTCCGTTCCGGATCGG
>RRZT011032412.1_pt1 | contig 22552 bp, 21 predicted proteins | sample 2165551 | NCBI WGS metagenome assembly RRZT01 (sample SAMN10456910, study PRJNA506462) | wastewater metagenome | biome: wastewater; feature: sludge; material: wastewater sludge; isolation source: wastewater sludge with Escherichia coli K12::gfp cells carrying plasmid... | place: USA: Moscow, Idaho... | reverse complement strand
GAGCGAGGGCAAGACTTGAAGTCCAATCGCCCTCGTCAAAAAGACGGACGATGTCATGCATCGGTCGAGGAATAAGGTTTGAGGCGACTGAAATCACGCCTGCCCCGCCGAGGGTCAAGAATGGGTACGTGAGGTCATCGTTGCCCGAGTAGATCGCCAGCGAATCGGAGCAAAGGCGAAAATCCTCCAGAATCTGACTCATCGAAGGATTCGCTTCCTTAAGGGCGACGATGCGCTCGTGAGAAGCAAGTCGAGCGGTGGTAGTGGGAGCTATGTTCAGTCCGGTTCTGGAAGGGACGTTATAGATGATCAGGGGAAGGTCCACTGCGTCGGCAATCGCGCTGTAGTGCGCGACCAGCCCATCTTGCGTGGTCTTGTTGTAGTACGGGGTGACACCTAAGAGTCCATCCGCACCCAGATCAGCCATTGCTCGGCCGCAGTCGATGACGTGAGCGGTATTGTTTCCGCCTATACCCGCGTAGACAGGAAGGCCACCTGAGTGTTGGACGACGAAGGAGACAACGTCGCACTGTTCCTCAAAGGTGAGCGTCGAGGGTTCACCCGTGGTGCCACACGCAATGAGAGCAGCCGTTCCGCCCTCGACTTGGGCATTGAGAAGAGCTTCGAGAGAAGCCCAGTCGACTGAACCCTCATGAAATGGGGTAACAAGCGCGGTCCCTGATCCACGAAACATCACGGCAGCTCCTTTCGGCGATAGGCTGCGACAACCACTCTAACAACCACCTTGTTGTGGAGAGAGCGACCGACAGAACCTGAGAAAAAGTGACGGACAGCTCTGGCGTAAAACTATATGCAGATGCATAATGGTTGCTTAGGAGCGGGACGGAAGTCCTGGAGCAGATGCCTCCATTGCTCTGACTAATTTTCACTAGAAGGAAGTCCTGAAATGACCAAGATCGCTGTGCTCGTTGGCTCGCTCAGTAAGAACTCCATCAACAAGAAGCTGGCTAATGCTCTGGAATCTGTTGCGCCCGAGGGCGTAGAATTCACAACTGTCGACGTGGATCTGCCCCTCTACAATTACGATTTTGATGGCGCCTACCCAGAGGGCCCAGCCCTGTTGAAGCAGCAGATCGACGAGGCCGATGGGGTGCTGTTCGTGACCCCTGAGTACAACCGCTCCTTCTCCGGTGTCATGAAGAATGCCATCGACTGGGGTTCACGTCCCTGGGGAAAGAGCTCATTCAACGGCAAGCCCGCGGCAATCGCTGGTGCTTCCATCGGGGATCTCGGTACAAGTCAAGCTCAACAGGCTTTGCGCAACGTCCTGTTATTCCTCAACATGCAGGTGATGGGTCAGCCGGAAGCGTACCTGAACATCAACAAGGTTCTGAACGAGGACGGGACGATCGCTCAGGGATCCGTTGATTTCCTTACCGAATACATCGCAGCAGTTGCTGCTCACGTAGAGAAGAACAAGGCCTAATCTAGGTATCAAATGTGAAGTGCAGGTGCGGGCCTGAGAATGTTCGACACCTGCACTTCGGTTTATCTGCTGACGGGTCTTTGGGTTAGAAGGTGAGGCAATCATGGAGAAACTCTCGCGCAACCAGTTGGGAGCCGCTTCAAACACGTGGGAATCGTTCTTACGGGTCTACAGTCGACTAAACCGCGAGTTCATTGCGGATGGTAGCTTTGGTGACTTGCCGATGCGGGAGTATGACATCCTCTACGCGCTGTCTAGAGCAGCAGATTCACTTACCCAGTCCGAGCTCCTTGACAAGGTAGTTCTGAGCCAGCCTGCTCTATCCCGCATGCTGAAGCGCATGGAAGAGCAGGGCCTGATTGCACGATGTCGACATGGAGTTGACGGACGAGCTTCCCTTTTCTCTCTGACACAAGCGGGCAGGGAGATCCAGCGCGTAGTCGGTCGAGCGCACGGAGTAGCGGTCGCCGAAAGGCTTCATTCAAGGCTTAGCGATGAGGAGGTAGATCAGCTGGGGACGCTGTGTCGCAAGCTGTTGACGTCAGGGGACTAGCGTCGCTCCAGAGTATGCTGGGAGCAGTATCTGTGCGGAAGTGGAGGGCTGCCGGTGGACCCAGCAATTAGACAGGCTATTACGTGGGCTGTGCTGTGTGTATCCGTTGTGATGGGCGTCTTCACCTGGGTTGATATCGCGGAGGGCACCACAAGCACTGCGATGTGGCTCAACGGGGTAGCCTGGCCGGTGGTGGCGCTACTGAGCGGGTGGGTTCTGCGAAAGAACCCCTACAACTCACCAGATCGCGAAGACTAGCGCCAACTCGCGGTGAGGCGAAGAGACTCGAGGGAGAGGCTTGACCGATGACCATCATCAAATATGACTTGAGCGGTTTCTACAATCTCCGCGATGGGGGCGGCCTCGCTGCTGCTGATGGGCGCATGCGGACTTTACGTCTGCTTCGGTCCGACCAACCCGCCGCCCTTGATAGGCAGGACGCAGATTTTCTCAGGGATCTCCCCTTGAGTAGCGTTATCGATCTTCGCACCGAGGTTGAGGTCATGATGGAGCCGTCGCTGTTCAAGAAAGGCGGGTTCTCCGTTGAGAAGCACTCGATCATGGCGGGCTCCCCAGCCTCGATGATTGAGGGAGACATGACGGTCTCGAAGATGTACCAGGAGATGCTCAAGGAGGGCGGGAGAGCTTTTGCAAAGGCTGTTACGGCCGCCGCGAAAGGACTTGGTCAGGGAAGCGTCATCATTCATTGCACCGCTGGTAAAGACCGCACGGGCATCACAGTCGCCCTCATCCAAGAGCTCCTAGGGGTTTCCCGCGATGACATTGTTTCTTCATATGCGCTGACGCAGGACAACCTTGAGGGCGCTTGGCTTGAGCAGAAGATCAAGCTCGTCAGCGAGATTGTCGGCAAGAAAGAAGCAGATAAGTTGGCACCTCTCATGTCCCGGTCGCCGCCACAAGCTATGGTCGACGCGCTGACGTATATGGATGAGCACTTTGGGAGTCCCTATAACTACCTGATCAAACACCACATGGATGCGGGGGTTGTTGACCAGTTACGTGGTTCCCTAGTCGACTCCCAGTAGTTTTCCGGGCCCAGCTCACCGTCTGGGTAGGCGGGAGCGGGGCCCAGTTACCTAGGAATGCGCTGCTGCAACTGCAACGGCAAGGGCGGTCTGGAACTTCGACTCTCGATCTTCTGCTGACATGTCCCCGCTGGGATCAAGAAGGTGGTCCGACACGGTAAGCACAGTCAGGGCCTCTTTGCCGTACTCAGCGGCGGTTCCATACATGGCTGCTGCTTCCATCTCAACCCCGAGCACGCCGTATTTTGCGAGGCCTTCAACCTGTCCCGGTACGACACGATAGAAGTGGTCTCGCGAGACAATCGGTCCTACGTGCACGCGTTGGCCCTCAGGTACCGCCTCAAACGCAGCGCGCGCTAGGTTGAAGGACGCCATTGCCGCAAAATAGATCTCCGGAATTCTTGACTGGTTGAAGTTCGAGTCCGTGTGGGCTCCGATCGCAATGACGGTGTCGCCAACTTTGACGTGTGGTGCAATCCCGCCGCACGTTCCGACGCGGATGATTCTCTCAACGCCGTAGAACTTGAACAATTCGCTAGCGTAGAGTGCCGCAGAAGGTTGTCCCATACCCGAACCCATCACAGAGAGCGGCTTTCCGTCCACCTCTCCTGTGTATCCGAGCATGCCCCTGACATCATTGATCAGGCGAGGCTCGTCAAAGAGCAGTTCAGCGATACGCTTCGCACGCAAAGGGTCGCCTGGCATGAGAACTGCGGGTGCGATGTCGCCTTTTTCAGCGCGAATGTGGGGAGTTGCCATTGTGTCCTCCGTGACAGTCGTGGGTTACAAGATAACGGGCCGAAAAGGCACGTTCCGACATTGTAGTGACCTTCCAGCCCAGTTTGGGAACCAGCTTGGTCGCGAAGGTAAAATGCGCATCATGACAAGTACCCCTTCTTTAGATTTGCTTGGCCCTGCGTGGAAGCTGGTTGCCTTCGATCTAGATGACACATTGGCCCCCTCAAAGTCGCCACTTCCAGACCAAATGGCGCGCGCATTGCGCGACCTTTTGGATGTGTGTGAAGTCGCGGTCATCTCCGGTGGAGCGTTTCCCCAGTTTGACCTGCAATTACTTGGGAATCTGCATGCAAGCCCAACGCAGTTGGCGAACCTCCATCTGCTGCCTACCTGTGGAACTCGCTATGCAAATTTCCACGAGGGCGCCCTCGTCGATGTCTATGACCACCAACTCACTGAAGACGAGGCGCAGAACGCCATGTCAGCACTGGAGACGACCGCACGAAAGCTCGGGTTGTGGTGCGAAGATCCGTGGGGGGAGATCATCGAAAACCGCAACTCCCAGATTACGTTCTCAGCCCTGGGGCAGAATGCACCTCTTGATGCGAAGCGAGCCTGGGATCCGACCGGTCAAAAGAGGGCGTCACTGGCGAAGGAAGTGGGGGCACTGCTGCCGACACTTGAGGTGCGGTCAGGTGGGTCAACCTCCGTGGACATTACTGCTCGGGGCATCGACAAGGCATATGGCATGCGAGCCCTCGTCGAGCAAACTGGAATCGCGAAAGAGGACATGCTCTTCATCGGAGACCGGTTGGACGAGGGCGGGAACGACTACCCTGTCAAAGCCGCAGGATGGGCGACCCTAGCCGTAGAAGGCTGGGAAGAGACCGCCCAAGTCGTGCAGGAGCTTGCCGCAAGCCTAGTGAACAGGCAGGCGTAGCAGTCTACTTCGGGTACTCCCCACGCTTCACCGTCGGGCGAGGAGAGCGCCACCGTCGTGCCATGAGCATTCGAGAGAATAGATAGAACCAGGTACCCCTGGGGATCTCATCGCCCGGATACCTCGCCGCGAGGAGCTTCTTGAGCTTGCGCCAAACGAAAATCGATTCGATTAGCGCAGCAATCAGCATCCCGTAGAACAGAACCGTGAGCCCAACAATGGTGTACTCGCTAATCCCGCCAGGCAGCGGAATGAACGAAAAGAGCAGCATTCCGCCGAGGAACACCAGCATGGCGGGGAGCAAGAACTCCGCCACAGACCAGCGAGCATCAACGTAGTTACGGATGTACCTGCGGATGCGACCCTTGTCACGAATGGGAAGATACCGTTCGTCACCGGTCTCCAGTGCAACACGTTCCCGCTCATATGCTTCGGCACGCTTCTGCTTCGCCTGCTGCTTCGCAAGCTTGCGGTCTGTCGGGACCAGTGGTTTGCGGCGCGCGGCCTCGGACTCTTTGCGTGTTGGCGTCGGGCGCCCCTTCTTCGTCGAATCAGGGCTCACCGATGCGTTCTCTTCGTTGCTCACGACCCAAGGGTAGCGGAATCGAGCTTTTATTCCTAAGCCGCCCCGCAGAGTAGATTGGGTGCATGAACACAGTAGAAGAACTCAAGCAAAACGTTGATGCGGGAACGTCCGAGCAGATCGATTTGCTCTCAAGGATTGTCGCAATTCCATCCGTTGGTTCCGACCCTGCGCATGCTGGTGACCTTGAACGCAGTGCGGAGTTTGTTTGTGAACAGTTTGGGGAGCTTGGCTTTGACGCGCGTGTTGAGCGTGGGGAGATCTCCCCGGGTGTGCTTGGAGCCCCGGCAGTGATAGCAACGTCGGAGACAATCCCAGGCCGCCCCACTGTCCTTCTCTACGCGCACCACGACGTGCAACCCGTTGATGCCAGCCGATGGGATTCCGATCCTTTCACCGCAGAGGTTCGCGGTGACAGACTCTACGGACGTGGTGCCTCGGATGATGGTGCGGGCATCGTCGTTCACATTGGAGCATTGCGTGCACTCCAACAGCTCTCTGCAGAGCTACCAGTCAACGTGGTTGTTTTCATTGAGGGAGAAGAAGAGGTCGGTTCGCCCTCGTTCCAAAATTTCCTGCAGCAGAATCGTGACGTTCTTAGAGCCGATGTGATAGTGGTTGCGGATTCCAACAACTGGACGGTGGATGTGCCCGCGGTCACAGCATCATTGCGGGGTGTGGTGACACTGGATGTCGAAGTGCAGGTGCTTGGCCACGCAGTGCACTCAGGGATGTTTGGGGGACCGATCCTGGATGCGGTGACACTATCTTCACGTTTGATTTCCACGCTTCATGATGAAGACGGAAACGTCGCGGTAGAAGGTCTAGGAGGCAATCCTCGGGCCGAGGTGGACTGGGACGAGGGCGATTTCCGCAGGGACTCTTCCGTTATCGACGGCTACTCGCTGGCTGGAACGGCAGACCTTGCTGCCCGAGTGTGGACCATGCCAGCTATCGCAGTTATCGGTATTGATGCAACCTCGGTGGCCGACTCGGCCAACGCAATCATCCCCAGGTGCAGGTTCCGCCTCAGTGTCCGTACGGTTCCGGGAACGGATTCTGCCGAGGTCGCCCAGGCTGTGGAGCAACACCTGGTAAGTCATGCGCCGTTCGGCTGCCGGGTGACAACCAGCATTGAAGAAACAGGACCGTCATATCTTGCGGATTTGGAGTCGCAAGGAGTTTCCGACTTGCGATGGGCTCTCACCACTGCGTGGGACGAGGACGCTGTGGCCATCGGTGTAGGTGGATCCATCCCGTTCATCGCCCAATTCGAAGAGGCTTTCCCCAACGCAGAGGTTTTGGTCACAGGTGTAGAGGACCCAGCCACAAATGCCCACTCGGAGAATGAATCGCAGTCGATCAAGACACTGAAGAATGCGACGCTTGCTGAAGCGCTACTCTTGGAGCGACTGGGTAGCAGGTGAGTTTGCTCTGAGAGCGAACCCACCTGTCTGTGAGGCGCCCCCACCGTGACACATGAAATGGTGCCGCGTAAGGTTGCTGTGGAGGGTACGCCCGAATTACAACGGAGGTAGAGATGTCTGAATTACTAACCGATCTTCCCACGCATGAAGTCCTACTGTCGGCAAAGGCCGCTGACAAGGTACGGAGCCTACTCGAACAGGAAGGCCGGGATGACCTTAGGCTTAGGATCGCGGTTCAACCAGGTGGCTGCTCAGGTCTTATCTACCAGCTGTACTTTGATGAGCGTCTGCTCGATGGGGACGCAGTTGTGGACTTTGACGGCGTCGAGGTTGTCGTAGACCGGATGAGTACCCCGTACCTGTCCGGAGCAACTATCGACTTTTCCGACACCATTGAACGAATGGGCTTCACCATCGACAATCCGAACGCAGGCAGCACCTGCGCGTGCGGCGAGTCCTTTCACTAGACCAGGACCAGGTAGTTCAAGACCTTCTTAGTCACGCTAAGAAGGAAGCATCAGAGAATAAAGGATCTAGCAAGCATGCGAACGTCACGATCGACTGTGGTAGCAACGGCTCTTTTCTTGGCGGCAGCGCTGGGGCTTGGAGCGTGCACATCCGCCGACACTCCCAGTTCTAGCGGACAGTCGGAACAGGCTTCACAGAGCCAGGATGCCTCCGCGCCCGTTGTAGATCGGAATCCGACCGGGGACCTCCCGACGGTCAAGGGTGCGTTCGGTGAGATCCCAGAGATCACAACCGTTGATGCTGAGCCACCCACCGTCATAACTGCGCAGACCCTTGAGAAGGGCGATGGTGCCGAGGTCGGTGTCAACGATGTGGTCACCGTGAACTATGCGGGGTTCCTTTGGGACGGCGCTCCCTTCGACTCTTCGTTTGGTCGCGGGACGCCCTCAACCTTCTCTCTCAATGCGGTGATCCAAGGGTGGAAGTACGGCTTGGCGGGCACTCATATTGGTGATCGTGTTCTCCTGGTGGTTCCTGCCGAATTCGGTTACGGCGATGTTGATCAGGGTGACATTCCCGCCGGGTCTACGCTCATCTTTGTCGTTGACATTATTGACGCATTCGGCTCTGACACTGCAGCCCTCAAAGAAGCGACTCTCACTGACGCTGAGTTGCCCGATGGGCTAGTGCTTGAAGGCGACCTGGGTGAGCCACCTCTCGTGTCTTTTGAGGAAGGTTCAACGCCCCCGACAGCTGAGGAATCAGTCGTAGTTGCCGAAGGTGCTGGTCCGGTCGTTACTGCTGAGGACACCGTCATCTATCAATACGTTGGCACATACTGGGGCACGACGGAAGAGGCAGTTTCCACTTGGGATACGGGCGCGCAGGCCATAGAGGCGCAGTCGTCGCTCTTTCTTGGTGAGCGCGTTGGGTCTCGTGTGGCAATGGTGTTTCCCGCCGGCGAGGGCGAGCAGCCAGCGATGGTTATGATCGTCGACATTCTTGCTGCCTACACTCCGTGAGCAACCGATTAGGACTGGCGCGCCACTCATGACACCGTGATGCGCCATGGACGATACACTTAGAAGCGTTTGAATCCGTACTCGGCGCAGGTGCTGGGTAGGACGTTGAGGAGATACCTTTGAGCGAGCAGGTCGTTGACGTACTTATATACTCCGCAGATTCGGCTAAACGCCAAGCGGTAATCGAGGGGACAGGTGTACGTCCGGGTAGAGATTCTGCACGTTTGAACTGGATTGAGACAGCCACAGCTGCAGGCGCAATCGCCGGAGTGATTAAGCATGAGCCCCCGATCGTGGTCCTTGACGCTGAAACTCCAAAGGTCGGTGGCATGGCCGTGGCGCAGGATATCCAGAATGAGTTGGACCTTGATGTTGAGCCGATCCTGGTGCTTCTTACGGCACGACCACAGGATGATTGGCTGGCCACCTGGTCGGGAGCCGAGTTCACTGTCCATGCGCCATACGACCCCCTGACTCTGCAGACGACAATGGTTGAGGTCCTCAAGGCCGTTAGGTAGATTGCGGTGTCACTATGGGCTGACTTTGCGCCTCTCCTTGCAAAAGGGGAGAGCCTTACATATGACCAGAGTCGTGAAATGATGGCGCTGATCATGGCCGGGGAGCTGGACGAAGTCAAGCTATCTTCCTACCTGTCGATCATGGCTGTGCGTGGGATTAATGTTCGCGAACTCCGTGGCCTCGCCGACCAGATGCAGGCATCCGCGAAGCCCATCGACCTTCCAGGGCAGGTCGTGGACATCGTCGGCACGGGTGGCGATAAGGCGAACACCGTCAACATCTCCACTATGGCAGCGCTTGCCATCGCCGCTACTGGTCTTCCGGTCGTCAAGCATGGCAACAGGGCATCGACGTCCGCATGCGGGTCCGCGGATCTGCTTGAGGCGCTCGGAGTTGACCTCAATCTGCCAAGCTCGCAGATAATTGCGTCGTTTGATGTTGCTGGGATCGCATTCTTGTTTGCGAACAAATTCCACCCGAGTATGCGCCACGCAGCCCGGGTACGTCGCGACCTTGGGTTTCCGACGGCATTCAATGTACTCGGTCCATTGACTAACCCCGTGCAGCCGGTTGCATCTGTCGTGGGGGTTGCACGAGAGGATGCAGCTCCGCTGGTTGCTGGTGTGTTTGCAGAGCGCGGCACAAGTGCTTTTGTCTTCAGAGGCGCCAAGTATGGCCTTGACGAACTGACCGCGGCAGAACCGTCCCTACTCTGGGCAATCCATGGTGGGCGGATGGTCCACATGGAGATCGACCCAGCTGGAATACTTGGGCTCGACGCTTGTACCGTAGAGGATCTGCGCGGAAGCACGGCGGACGTAAACTCCCGGGTGGCTCGTCAGGTTTTCGAGGGCGCGGACGGGCCTGTGGCAGATGCTGTGGCTATGAATGCGGCGCTTGGGATCATGGCGGGACAGGCAGCCGGCCTTGCATCTTCGTCACCCTTGACATCTCAAACGAACTGGCTTGAGAATACAGTCTTCGAGGATGGGTTCAGGGAAGCGTTTAAACTTGCAAAGCAAGCCCTCAGCAGCGGGGCTACGCAAGCCAAGCTGGAGAGTTGGGTACGGGCGACTCAGGAGCAGTAGTCCGCGCCACGGTGGGCTAGTCCAACCCCAAATGGAAGGCCTCTTCGAGGTCAGAACTTGAATAGGCCCTGAAGGCCAGGTGAGTGGAGATGGTTTCCACGCCGGGAACTTTCGCAATGCCGTCCGTCACCACGCCCTCAACGTCCTCGTACTGCGAGACCTTCACCCTAGCGATTAGGTCAATATCTCCGGTAACGGAGTGAACCTCCACCACACCCGGGATATCCGCGATTGCCTGTGCTACCTCTGGGATGGACTCAACCGCACAGTTGATCATTACGATGGCCGTAATCATTGCGATCCTCTCCTTGCCTGTACTCTCGTGGCAAGCCTAATCTGGTTTTGCGGGCAACATGACGTAACGTAGGGAAGTATAGTTATTCGTTGCCACGAACCCGATCTACTTCAGGAGCGCACGTGGGTTTCTATTCTGTCTTGAAGGGTGCCGGCGCACCTGTTTTGCGTGGGGTATATCATCCGTGGATCGAGGGTGCAGAGAATATTCCCAAGGAGGGTCCCGCGATACTTGCTTCCAATCACAATGCTGTGTGGGACTCTATCTTTCTTCCCATGATGATCGAGCGGGAAGTCGTTTTCATGGGGAAGGCAGATTACTTCTCCGGCACCGGTGTTAAGGGCTGGGCGACCAAGAACTTCATGAAGGCTGTTGGAACAATCCCTGTTGACCGCAGCGGTGGCAAAGCAGCTCAGGCGGCCATGCAGGCGGGACTGGATCGTTTGGGTTCGGGGCAGCTGTTTGGGATCTATCCCGAGGGTACGCGTAGCCCGGACGGCAGGCTCTATCGAGGGAAGACGGGTGTTGCACGCCTTGCACTTGAGTCGGGTGCTCCGGTGCTTCCGGTGGCGATGATTGGCACTCATGCGGCTCAACCCATTGGCCAGAAGGTTCCTAGCAGAACGAACATCGGTGTTGTTGTCGGCGAGCCGTTGGACTTCTCCAGATACCGTGGTCTTTCAAAGGACCGCTACATTCTCCGCGCGATTACAGATGAAATTATGTACAACCTGATGTTGCTGTCAGGTCAGGAGTACGTTGACAAGTATGCCGCCGATGTTAAGGCCGAACTAGCAGCAAGTGGCGAGTTTGATGGGCCTGTACCAAACTCGGCGAAGATTGATCGTGACGCAGAGGACGGCCGGGCGTAAGAAACTCGGACAGTATAAAATGGCGTTGGCTCGGCTGCAAAGTTCTTGATGAAAGAGGTAATGAAGTGAGTGTAAAGCGTGTTGCGATCCTGACAGCTGGAGGTTTTGCCCCCTGTTTGTCCACTGCTGTTGGTGACTTGATTGAGCGTTACACGAAGGTTGACCCGAGTATTGAACTGATTGCGTACCAGCATGGCTACCACGGTTTGCTCACTGGAAACTACGTGGTTGTTGACGATGAGGCACGCGCAAACGCCAATGTGCTCAAGAGGTTCGGTGGATCTCCGATTGGTAACTCCCGCGTCAAGCTAACGAATGCGAAGGACTTAGTCAAGCGTGGCCTCGTCAATGAGGGAGATGATCCGCTAGCAGTCGCGGCGAACCAGCTGAAGGCTGACAATGTTGACGTGCTGCACACAATCGGTGGTGACGACACGAACACTACGGCGGCTGATCTTGCTGCATTCCTCCATGACAACGACTATGACCTCACTGTTGTGGGACTTCCTAAAACCATCGACAATGACGTCGTCCCGATTCGGCAGTCATTGGGCGCAGACACTGCAGCGGAAGAAACCTCGAAGTTCGCTCAGAACATTATTGGTGAGAACCGCGTTGGACCCCGCACGCTGATTATTCACGAGATTATGGGACGAAACTGCGGTTGGTTGGCGGCTGCTGGGACTCAGAAGTACCGTGCTTGGCTGGACCAGCAAGAATGGGTTCCTTCAATCGGTCTTTCTCGCGAGCGTTGGGACGTGGATGCACTGTACCTGCCTGAGATGCACCTTGACATTGTTGCGGAAGCGGACCGCCTCAAGAAGGTAATGGATGAGCGTGGTAACGTCAATATCTTCATTTCTGAGGGCGCGGGTGTTCCTGAGATCATTGAGGAGATGGAAGCGCGCGGTGAAGAGGTACGCCGGGATGCATTCGGGCACGTACGTCTGGATGAAATCAACCCTGGACAATGGTTCAGCAAGCAGTTCGCGCAGAGGCTTGAAGCCGAGAAGGTGATGGTTCAGAAATCAGGTTACTTCTCTCGTTCGGCGCGTTCCAATGCTTACGACCTCGAGCTAATCGGCCAAATGGCTGACTTGGCAGTTGAATCGGCTCTCGCTGGTGTCTCCGGCGTTATTGGTCACGATGAGGAAGATGGAGACAAGCTGAAGGCTATCGAGTTCTCCCGCATTGCTGGTCACAAAGCATTTGACATCGAACAGCCGTGGTTTGTGGAGATGATGGCGAGTATTGGCCAACCTCTAGAGCCGGCAACAGCGGAACAGTAGGAGTTTTGACCAGGCCATGGGATACGTGGCGCGCCAAGGAGGCGCGCCACCAGCCTGACTACCAGGATCGCGAAGTCCTCAGCGAAGTTGTTGGAAATCTGCGGCAGAAGCCACCGTTAGTTTTCGCTGGGGAGGTCGATGACTTGCGCTCAGAGCTGGGCGCTGCCGGACGCCATGAGTCATTTGTGCTCATCGGTGGCGATTGCGCAGAAACTTTTGCGGAATCAACTGCGAATCAGTTGCGGCTAAAGATTCAGACGCTGCTACAGATGGCTGTCGTACTCACCTACGGTAGTTCCATGCCGGTGGTAAAGATTGGCAGAATCGCGGGGCAGTATGCCAAGCCGCGTTCGTCACCCGTTGAGACTAGGGGGACAGCGACGCTCCCGTCGTACCTGGGGGATGCGGTTAACTCCTTTGAGTTCACGCCTGAGGCCCGTTTCCATGACCCGCGCCGGCTGCTGGATACCTACCACGCGTCAGCCGCGTCCCTGAACCTGATTCGCGCATTCGCCAAGGGTGGATACGCGGACCTGAGGAGGGTCCACGAATGGAACCGAGGCTTCGCCGCAAACCCGGTATTTGCTAGGTACGAGCATTTGGCGACCGAGATCAACCGTGCTGTACGGTTCATGGAGGCAGCAGGAGCCGACTTTGACACATTGCGTCAGGTGGACTTCTACTCCTCTCATGAGGCGCTGCTCCTCGAATATGAGTCTGCCCTGACGCGGATTGACTCACGCACAGGGCTTCCTTACGACACTTCCGGCCACTTCTTATGGATAGGTGAACGAACACGTGGCCTGAATGAGGCCCATGTGGAGCTGCTCAGCAGAGTTCGCAACCCAATAGGTGTAAAGCTGGGACCGACCACCACACCGGACGAGGTTTTCGGTCTCATTGAGCGACTCAATCCCGACGGGGAAGAAGGTCGCCTAACCTTCATTTCACGCATGGGTGCGGATAGTATCGAGACCAGCCTCCCGCCACTTTTGGAGGCGGCAAAGACGGACGGACGTCCAGTTACTTGGATAACGGACCCAATGCATGGGAACACCATCTCGACATCGAATGGCTTTAAGACCCGGGATTTTGAAACGATTATGCGTGAGGTGCGGTCATTCTTCGACGTCCACTCCTCTGTGGGCACGGTTCCCGCTGGCATTCATGTGGAGCTAACTGGTGCGGATGTAACGGAAGTGATTGGCGGGGCCGAAGGCCTGGACGATCTTTCGCTCGAGCAGCGTTACGAATCGCTCGTCGACCCTCGGCTGAACCATCAGCAGTCTCTTGAGATTGCATTTCAGGTTGCTGGTCTTGCTGCTGAGGCAAACGACAGTGAGCCGTATGCACCCGCGGATGCGAGCGGATTCGACGAGGACGAGTGGCAGCTGTTTGACGCTGCACGCTAGGCCAACTGTACGTCGAGTCGGCCTGTCGGTTGCTTGGCAGCCTCTTTCGAGAACGTATTTACACGACGGTGATGGTTACTGTCGTCCCCCGGCGTGCCTGTTCTCCAGCGGCAGGGCTCTGGGATCCGACAATACTGAAGAACCCGGCAATCCTGTTGACTTCAACCACGAAGCCAGCCTGTTCAAGTAGGGCAGTGGCCTCATCTGCGCGCTTGCCATAGACATCCGGCACACTGACGAACTCAGGACCTTTTGAAACGACGATAGCGATCGCGTCCCCCCTGTGTAGGGTCTGGCCGGATACCGGTGTTTGGCTGACGACGTTGCCCTCGGCAATATCGTTGTTGTATTCTTCCGAGACTTCTGCGACAAAGCCCGCATCAGCCAGGGTTGCTTCGGCCTCAGCTCTCGGTACATTGACAATGTCCGGGACAGGGAGCGGCTCGCGCCCTTTAGACACAATCAGTGTCACGTCCTCGTCATGGCGGATGCTAGTGGTGGCCGTAGGATCACTGCGGATAACAGTGCCCGCGGCGACGTCCTCAGACCACTCCTCAGCGGTTGAGCCAAGGGAGATTCCTTCCTCTGCGAACAGGCTCTCAGCCTGTTCGGGAGTCAGGCCAGAAACCTCAGGAACGGTGAGCATCAGTACGCCTTTGGAGACGATGATCTGCACTTCAGCGGTCTTGTGAATGGGTTGGCCTGCCTCTGGGCTCGTTCTTATGACGAGGTCGGCTGGAATATCATCGGAGTTCTCGTAAGAAACGTGAGAAGCAAGGTTGAGGTCAGCCAAGCTTGCTTCGGCCTGTGCTACTGTCATCGTCGCCACGTCCGGCACCTCCAAGTAGGACCCGGGACCGTACTGCTGCCACCACCACCACACACCCAGAGCGATTGCTGCAGTAAGCAGCAAAATGGTGGTGATGATCAACCAAGTTCGAGATTTCGCTGTTAGTTGGCGGGAGTTTGGAGCGGAGACGGAACCTGATGTCTGGACCACCAGTTCTTGGACTGGCAGAACTGAAGTTCGTCCGGCTTTACCCACGGGAATCGTCATGTCATGGGGGGCATCATCCGGGGCGGTCTGCGCAACAACTGGCAAATCACTATCCAAGATCTCTGCCGGGATCGACTCCTTCGTGTGGCGAAGAAGAGCCAGGGCATCAATGGCGCTGGCTGGGCGTTCAGCAGCTGAACGTGCGCAGAACGATGACACCAGCTCGTCGATCTCAATAGGAAGCCACTCAGTCTGCTCAGAAGGGGCAGGAATATCTTCATTAACTCTCGACAAGGCGACCTTAACGGGGTTCTCATTGCCGCCGGGTAGTCTTCCTGTGAGCATCTCGGAAAGAATGATGCCGAGGGCGAAAATGTCGGTCCTAGCATCTGACACGCCGTTGAGGGCGACCTCAGGCGCGAGATATGCGACTGTTCCCATAATCGATCCAGTAGTCGAGACACTGACTTCTGAGGCAGCACGAGCAAGACCAAAATCAACTATTCGCAGGCTCTCGTTGCTATCGACAAGGATGTTTTCGGGTTTCAGGTCCCTGTGGACGACTCCGGCGCGGTGCGCAGCAGCCAGTCCGTCGAGGATTTGTGCTGTGAAGTCAAGAGCCTTGCCAAGGGTGAGAGGACCTTCTGAAGCGAGAAACGAGCGCAGATCTGGGCCATCAACCAGTTCCATCACCAAATAGCCTTGTCCCTGCACAACTCCCTGGTCGTAGATCGGAACGATTCTGGGGTGAGACACTTTGGCCGCAGAACGCGCCTCTCTGCGAAAGCGTGCGGTGAACTGCTCAGACTCAGCAAGGTGAGGATGCATGACTTTCAGGGCAACCAGGCGGTCGAGGCGCTCGTCACGCGCAACGTACACCGTTGCCATCCCACCGCGTGCCATTCGCGAGATCACCCGATAACGTTCATCAATCATCATATTGATCAATGGGTCAGTGATCTGGGCTCCCCGCCCTTCCGGGGGCGCCGTCTCAGTCATTCCTGGTCCTTATCACGCCTCGGATTCTACTTCAGGGCTGGGTGTGACCGTACCCGGCGCGCTGGACTACGCTGTTCACATGGCAACTTCCGCATCAGAATTACTAGAACGCATCCCCCATATTCCAGCCAAGGAGGCTGCTGACCGCCTTGGAGTCGAGCCAAGCCGAGTCAAGCAGCTGATCCGCGAACGCCAGATTCTTGGGTTGCGGGTGAACGGGCAGAGCTACGTCCTCGATGAAACCCTGGTGGAGCTGCCACCCGAGCGCCAACATGTGGCTGAGCTTCAACGCCCCGGCATGAAAGATCCGCGCATAATCAGAGTCACTGATGAACCCTTGCCTGCACTGCGGGGAACAGCGCTGCTGCTTGAGGACGGCGGATACTCCTACGAGGAACTTGTCGACTGGATCTGGAGGGACAACCCGTGGTTGCAAGGCCGTCCCATCGACCTGCTGAGAAGCGGCGCACACAAACAGGTTAACAAGGTGGCGGCAACGGAAGCGTGGTGACCCCGGGGGTCCTGGGCCTATTTGGAGCGGCTCGTCACCATATCCACGAGGTAGGTGAGCAGCATCTTGGCGGGTGCGGGAAGAGGCGCCGCAGCAAGGACGTCTAGCGCTTCTTGCACATAGTCTGCGATCAGGTCTTCGTGAGGGTCATTGCCGTGCTCACGCAAGATGGCGTGGACCTCATTGATCTCATCAGAGTTCAGGGTGCCCCTGTGATACAAAGCGTTGATTCGTTCTCTGTCTTCGTGTGGTGCCAAACCGAGTGTTAGAGCCAAGAGGACAGTCCGTTTCCCCTCGGCGATGTCACCGCCCGTTGGCTTGCCTGTCTCATCAGGTTCCCCGAACGCACCAAGAGCATCATCGCGAAGTTGGAAGGCAATGCCCGCAGGTTCCAGGACGCCTTCAAGGACGTCCATCAGAGCCGGTGAGCCGTTGGCAGCAGTGGCGCCAAGAACTGCTGGATACATCACTGAGTAGCGAGCAGATTTGCGACGAACAATATCAAGTGCATGGCTAACCGAAGAGATGGTCTCTCTTGCTTCTGTGTGTTCGAGGGGACGGTAGGACACGCTGGTGTCAGCCCACTGGCCCATGGCGACCTCGCCAGTCATGAGGGTGAATCGCCGCAGAAGTTGAGGTGCGGTGGAAGATGTGCAGTATGTGAGGGCGTCGGACAGCGCATAGTGGGCTGCAGACATGAGGAAGTCGCCAGCCAGCACCGCACCGTCCCTGCCAAAGTCTCGAGCGCTACCCCAAAGTCCTTCCGTCGCGTGGAGCGTTGCAAATTGGATGTGAGGGGAGGGGTTTCCACGCCGGGTGTCAGCGTCATCAAGGAGGTCGTCATGGACGAGAGCGGATGCTTGGTAGAGCTCAAGGGCGGTCATTAGCGGCACGATCCGCGGGTCGCCTGCCGCCTCGGTGATGAGTGCTGCAGGGTCACTATCTCTCTCGGCTTGCATCGACATTGCGCATGCAGCCCCAATCGCTCCGCAGAGCGCACGGAAGTGCTTTCCCCCACGCACAGACTGGAGTATGGGAGCCCAAGCACTGGCTGCGGGAGGAAGGGAAACCTGCTGGTAGAAGGCTTCTGCACTGGTGACGACGGCATCCTCGATACCCGCGTGCAGACCTTCGAGGGCAGTGTAGATCTCAGGTGAGCCTGGAGAAGTCATGTATTTCCGCTCTAGCTAACGCATCTCTACTACGCTATGCGCATAGTTTGTCGAGGCTGTCATAGGTTGTGTGACTATAATTGTACGAGTCTTCTGCCTCCCGGGGAGGCGCATACTTCCAAGAATTCCTTCAGAAAGGCTCCTGCGTGTCTATGGCTCCGGATGCTCAATCTAAAACACCTGTAAAGACTACTCGAAAGTCGACGACGTCTGCCAGCAAGGCTAAGAAGCCGGCCGCAGCCGTGGCTGAGAAGGCAGCCCCCGTCAAGAAGGCTGCACCCGCTAAGAAGGCAGCCCCCGTCAAGAAGGCTGCACCCGCTAAGAAGGCAGCCCCGGCTAAGAAGGCTGCACCCGCTAAGAAGGCAGCCCCGGCAAAGAAGGCTGAAGAGATCCCAGCTGACGTAGAGGAGCTAGATGAGGATCTGGTCCTTGATGAAGACGAAGCCGTCGAAGTCGAAGTAGAGGATGAGTCTGACGAGGTCGAGAAGACGGGTACAGATGACGAGGGCGAAGATGACAGTGACGATGACGAAGGGAAGCCGAAGGCTCCAGCAGCGCCGATCAGAGGGTTCCTAGTTTCAGACTCTGATGAAGCCGATGAGCCTGTACAGCAGGTAACTGTCGCCGGTGCGACTGCGGATCCTGTCAAGGACTACCTGAAGCAGATCGGTAAGGTTTCGCTCTTGAATGCTGAGCAGGAAGTGGACTTGGCTCGGCGCATCGAGGCGGGTCTTTATGCGGACTTCAAGCTTAAGGAAGACGGCGAACTCATGAGTTCGCGTGAGCGGCGGGAGTTGACGCAGCTTTCTGCCGACGGCCAGAACGCTAAGAACCACCTTCTTGAGGCAAACCTGCGACTGGTGGTATCGCTGGCGAAGCGTTACACAGGCAGGGGAATGCAGTTCCTTGATCTGATCCAAGAGGGCAACCTTGGCTTGATTCGTGCAGTTGAGAAGTTTGACTACATGAAGGGATACAAGTTCTCCACATATGCCACCTGGTGGATTCGTCAGGCGATTACGCGGGCCATGGCTGATCAGGCAAGAACAATCCGTATCCCGGTTCATATGGTCGAAGTGATCAACAAGTTGGCTCGGGTCCAGCGTCAGATGATGCAGGATCTAGGTCGCGAACCCACACCCGAAGAACTTGCTTTGGAGTTGGACATGACTCCGGAGAAGGTCGTAGAGGTGCAGAAGTATGGTCGTGAACCAATTTCGCTTCATACTCCGCTGGGCGAGGACGGGGATTCGGAGTTCGGTGACCTGATCGAAGACTCCGAGGCGGTAATTCCGGCCGATGCGGTCTCATTTACTCTTCTCCAAGAACAGCTTCATCAGGTGCTTGACACGCTCTCAGAGCGTGAGGCCGGAGTTGTTTCCATGCGATTTGGACTTGGAGATGGTCAGCCGAAGACACTGGATGAAATCGGCAAGGTCTACGGGGTAACGCGGGAGCGGATTAGACAGATCGAGTCTAAGACAATGAGCAAGTTGCGTCATCCTTCACGTTCACAGGTGCTGCGGGACTACTTGGATTAGGACTAGAGAGAACAAAGGTGGGGCCTGTTCGAAATGCTCGAACAGGCCCCACCTTTGTTATCGACTTATTCAAGCCGCTCGCACTGAGCCCCTAAGAGTCCATGATTTCACGGTCATCTTGAACAAACAGCGCGACTGAAGAGAGTGCCTCAATGTGGCGGCTTGCGTGGTGAGCGCAGAAAAGGAGTTCCGATGCAGGAAGGACCGCCCGGACCCATGCGCGAGCTCCGCAGGAGTCACAGCGATCAAGCGCGGTGAGATCCCTACGTTCAGCCGAGGGGAACACCTCGGGGAGTGATGGAGTCATAGTTGAAACTGTCATAGCTACATAAAAGCACGACCAGCCGAAAAAACGCAGTGCTGTTCCACTTCTTTCGCCGATGGCACAAGGCATTGGGTTCGACGGCGGGGGAGTCGAGAGCAACGCTCGATTGCTTCTATGATCTTCAAGTGAGTTCGAAACAGACAAAGGCACAAGCGAATGAGTACTCTGCACGGCATCTGTCCGTACTAGAGGGACTCGAAGCCGTGCGTAAGCGCCCCGGTATGTACATCGGATCAACCGATGAGCGCGGGCTGATGCATTGTGTTTGGGAGATCGTTGACAACTCGGTGGATGAAGCACTGCAGGGGGAGTGCAGCCGGATCGAAGTTATACTGCACGCTGACCGCTCTGTATCTGTCATGGACGACGGGCGTGGGATCCCAGTGGACACGGTCCCGGGAGTGGGCCTGTCTGGAGTGGAAGTTGTCTTCACCAAGCTGCACGCGGGCGGCAAATTTGGGGGATCTTCGTACACATCGTCCGGAGGTCTGCACGGAGTAGGCGCCTCAGTGGTTAACGCACTGTCGGCCCGCCTTGACGTCGAAGTTGATCGTGGGGGGAAGACCCACAAGATGAGTTTCCAAAGGGGCGAACCCGGAAAGTTTTCCGATGGGCCACACCCTCACCCAAACTCTCCATTCACACCGTTCCAGGACGCACAAACCATCGAGGTCGTAGGTAAGGTTCGCAGGGGAGCCACCGGTACCAGGGTGCGCTTCTGGCACGACTTCCAGATCTTTCCAGAGTCCGAAGCATTCTCTTGGGATGCGCTGGTTTCAAGAGGTCGCCAAACGGCGTTCTTGGTTCCCGGGTTATCCATTGTCTTACGCGACGAACGCGATCCCGAGTACCTCCAAGAGGAATTCTGCTACGAAGGTGGCATCTCTGATTACGTAGAGTTCCTGGCAGTCGATCGTCCCGTCACGGATATTTGGCGAATTACTGACTCTGGTACGTACGAAGAGACTGTCCAGCAGCTGGGCGACGACGGGCACCTTCGCCCAGCAACAGTACAGCGCACCTGTGAGGTCGACGTCGCGCTGAGGTGGGGGGTTGGGTACGAAACGTCCTTGAAGTCTTTCGTTAACATCATTTCCACACCCAAAGGTGGAACACATGTTCAAGGTTTTGAGCAGGCTCTACTCAAGGTATTCCGCAGTCAGATCGATAAGCAGTCACGCCGCCTCAAGTTAACGGCCAAAGATGGTCGTCTCGAAAAGGACGATGTGATGGCGGGTCTGACTGCAGTAGTCACAGTTCGTCTGCCTGAGCCACAGTTTGAGGGACAGACAAAAGAGACTCTGGGTACACCGCAGGTTCGCCTAGTCGTTTCACGCGTAATCTCGAAGTGGCTTGAGGACAAACTTGCGAAGTCTGGACGTGCCGACAAACAGGAGAACCAGGCACTAGTTGAGAAGCTGGCCGGTGAGATGAAGGCGCGCACCTCAGCGCGGCTTCACAAGGAAATCTCCAGACGCAAGAATGCGCTAGAGACTTCTTCACTACCGGCCAAGCTGGCAGACTGCCGCACGACTGACGTTGCGCGTAGCGAACTGTTTATCGTTGAAGGTAACTCCGCACTGGGGACAGCCAAAGCTGCACGCTCATCAGAGTTTCAGGCACTGTTCCCAATACGTGGCAAGATCCTCAATGTCCAGAAGGCATCCACATCCGACATGTTGGCCAACGTGGAGTGCTCAAGCTTGATCCAAGTGATCGGTGCTGGCTCAGGTCGAACATTCGACATTGATGCTGCGCGCTACGGGAAGATCATTCTCATGACGGATGCCGATGTTGACGGAGCACACATTCGCACATTGCTCCTTACCCTGTTCTTCCGTTATATGCGACCACTTGTTGAGGCCGGGCGTGTGTTCGCGGCCGTTCCGCCTCTCCACCGGATCGATGTTCCGGGCCGCGGCAGAGCGAAGCCGGAGATTATCTACACCTATTCTGAGGCGGGCCTGCACGAGGAGCTGCGGAAGCTGTCGCAGCAGCGTAGAAAGTACAAGGAACCAATTCAGCGTTACAAGGGGCTCGGAGAGATGGATGCCGACCAACTCGCTGAGACAACCATGGATCCAGGCTCGCGACGTCTGCGCCGGGTGACCCTTGGAGACGAAGAAGCTCTGCGCGAAGCGGAGAGCGTATTTGAACTTCTCATGGGATCAGTTGTAGCACCGCGAAAGCAGTTCATTGTAGACGGTGCACGCTCGGTTGTTCGTGATCGAATAGACGCTTGAGAGTCCCTGACTCGACGTCGTTTCTTCACCGCGCCTCACGCTACTTCAGCTTTCCAAGTTGCCATCCTGCTGCATATGGCCGTCAATGCGATATTGTGTGTCGGTGACCGTTGACCGCATGAAACTACCCCTGCAGCACGTAGGGGTCGTCTGGGAACACCTGAAGCCCACCCATGCAGACCAGTTGGTAGAACTTTTGGCTCTCGTCGAGGAGTCTGAGGGAGTGCCCTACAGGACCTCCCGTGCGGAAATTGAGGATATGTTCTCCAGATCCGAAGACAACTGGTCGGGGGTTGCTGGTTTCGACCGAAACGGGAGCGGAAAAATGCTCGCCTTCGGATATGTGGGAGTTAGCAGAGATGGGTTAGAGCAGGCAGTTTGCCAAGGTGGAGTTGATCCTTCCAGCCGCGGTATAGGGATCGGTTCGTCGCTGTTGGAGTGGCAGACGAAGGCAGGAGCCGAACTCGTGCAATCCCACTTTGGCGGGGGACGAGGACGTCTTACCCACACGATTCACGAGCGTAACTCCGAGTTCCTCGCGGTGCTTGAGTCTTTGGGCTACGTGTGGGAGGGCAGCGCCACTGAGCTCCGTATCCCACTTCAACGTTGGTGCAGCCCGAAGGCACTACCAGCACTTCTTGACATAGTCCCATGGACGCCTGAGATGGATGATGGGACGCGGCGGGCATTCAACCTTGTTAATGGGGAGATCTCCCAGCAGTCGCTTCGCGCATCAAAGTCCGACTGGGCAGAGATCAATGCTGGGATTCGCAGAGACTGGTCGTTCGTTGCCCTCAACAAAGAGGGCGACAGGCCCAGGGTGAGTGGATTTATTTCAGTTGGTGGGTATGAGCAGGACTGGGAGGCGCTGGGCTGGCGTGAGGGAGTTCTGCAGATTGTTGCGGCTCTTGACACCAACACTCGCGCCAACGTTCTTGAGGCACTCATCGATGCGAGCGTGAGAGCACTGCTTGAGGCGGATGTCGACAAGATGAGCGTGACGTTGGATCCGACGCAGGATGAAGCGACGATGAAGTTCTACAGGGACAGAGGCTTCGAAGTCTC
>RRZT012699602.1_pt1 | contig 22558 bp, 25 predicted proteins | sample 2165551 | NCBI WGS metagenome assembly RRZT01 (sample SAMN10456910, study PRJNA506462) | wastewater metagenome | biome: wastewater; feature: sludge; material: wastewater sludge; isolation source: wastewater sludge with Escherichia coli K12::gfp cells carrying plasmid... | place: USA: Moscow, Idaho... | reverse complement strand
GGCGGCTGGTTGGATGTCCGCGGATAGTTGAGCACTCTTCTCATGTTTTATCTCACAGCCGCGCCGGCGCGGCCGGACTACCACGCCGGTTGCATAACGCCCGGTTTCCGTTTCAACTCACAGCCGCGCGAAGGCGGCTGGCGGGTGCAAAGGGTGCGGACGGCTTGCCGGGCAAGAATGGTGTGGACGGCAAAGACGGTAAATCGGCTTATCAAATCGCGGTGGCGCAAGGTTTTGCGGGCAGCGAGGCGGCTTGGCTGTTGTCGTTGAAAGGTGAAAAGGGGGAGAAAGGCGACCCGGGAAGCGGTGGAAGTGGAACCGATACTACAGCGTTGCAACAGGAGATTGACGCGCTGAAAGCAGCGGTTGCAAAAATGCCGAAGTATAAAGAATATCAGGCCGGCTATATTCCTCGCGCTAATTTTGTCGGTACACCGACAAACAATGGACTGGTTACCGCCAATTATCCTAAACCTTTTTCCAAGCGGCCTATTTTAAATGTCACGCTGGATATTGTAGATGCCGCCGCGCGCGTGCAATACGTTAATAACGCAACGGAAACAGGTTTTCAGGTGGCCACAAACTATGCTGCCTCACTGAATGGTGTATGGTATGAAGCCTTTATTTTGGAGGATTGAGTATGCTGGCCATTACCTTGTATACAATACGTAAATAATATTACTACAACCAGTTTTCAATACTCAACTAACTATTCTGGTTCACTGAATGGTTTGAGATATGTAGCATATACATTTGATGATAAGAATTCGGCAGTAACTTACGGATTTAATTAACTAGACAGGGGACAAATAGGCGGCTTAGGCCGTCTATTTTATTGACACATTATGGAGTTAGAATATTTTCATTGTATTCCTATTAATATTTGGAACAATGTTAATTATGGGAATATTATATATAATCACAATTGAAGTCCCTGAATCTCCTATAGGAGCACTTATGCAAATAGAAGAAATCAGGAGAAATCCGCAAAAATACATGGAAGACCCTGTTCATATAAATGGTAAACCGATAGGTCTCAGAATAAATAAGGAGCGTAGATGAGTATGTATACATCAAGCAAAGGAATTAAATTAATTAAAGAATCAGAGTCTTTATTTTTGGAACCCTATTTGGATCCGATTAATATTCCTACAATAGGATATGGGAACACTTATTACGAAGATGACACTAAGGTCACAATGAACGATAAGCCAATCACAAAAGAGCGCGCAGAAGAGTTATTGAGATTCGTATTGGAAAGATATGAAAAAGGCGTAGAAAGATATGTACAAGTTCCAATCAGTCAAAACCAATTCGATGCACTCGTTAGCTTTGCTTATAATGTTGGATTAAATAATCTTCGTACATCTACTTTATTGAAAAAATTGAATGCTGGTTTATACAAAGAAGCAGCAGAACAATTTCCTAGATGGAATAGATCGGGCGGAAAAGTATTAAGAGGGCTCACTATTCGTAGAGGAAAGGAAAAAGAATTATTTCTTTCAGGAGATAACGATGAATCAATATCTTTATATAGCTAAATATATACTTCCTATAATTGCTGTATTATGTATATATGGCTATGGAGAATATAAAGAAAAGTTAGGTTATAACAAGGCCGCGGAAGAAGCTCGTTTATCTTATGAAAAAGAATCCTTGGCTATGCAAAAAATAGCTACATATATTACCAATGACCTTGTAAAGAAAATAGAAATAGTTCAGTCAGACCAAGCAGCACAGACATTGGCCTTAGCAGAATTGGCTAGTGCTCCTATCTATAACAATGAATGTATAGATGATGCTGGGTTAGACTTTATTAGAAATAAAGCTAAATCGAAATGAAAAATTTAATATTTATAGGATTATTGGTATTGTCTGGATGTGCTAATTTTGGCAATACAAAAACCAATATAGTTATTCCAGAACAAATTGTAAGTGGTGAATGCGAGAAAGAAGTCCCGGAACTATCCGGAAAAGATGGAAAGTCACTAATTACTTACATTAATAGCCTAATGGACAAGGTGACTATTTGTCGTATTGAAAAGAAGGCTGTAGTGGACTTATTGAAGGAAAAGTTTGATGATCAAAAATAAGATGATATCAGTACAAAGTGATGGCAACGGTCTAATAGATTTGCCGGAATTGTTTGTATCTGGGAGTGTTACGATAGAAGGATTTATTGTAACTGAATTGGCAGGTACATATACTGTATTGATAGAACCTAGTCCCGAGAAAGGACAACAATTAAATATTGTATATCAGGTAGAAGGAAGAACAGAACAACAAATAAAAAATGAAACGATATCTAATGTATTAATTAATCGTCTCTTTGCTCTGTACAATGACCTAGAACTAAAGATATCTACCCTTGAAGCAGTACAAGGAAATAAAGTAACGCTCAAACAGTTTGAAACCGCCCTCAAATTCTTTGAGACTGAAGTTGCTAAACTAAGTACCCTAGAAGGCACTGTTAATAAATATGTAGAAGTTAGCTCCGCGCAAGCTGCTGATATTGTATCTGATATTGATATCGAAGATTTACAAGCCACTATATACAAAAACTTGTCTGAAGCTATTAATTCTACTATTGATAATAAAATAGAATTAGGTACTAATCTAAAAGTAGAAGAATTGCGTACTAGTATTGAAGAACGCGCAAAACTTCTTGAAGAGTCAATTACACAACTTACTGATTCAATTGATTCTAAAATTAAAACTGCACTTGATAAGCAACTAAAGCTTACTCAAATAGAAGCAGCAGACCGAGAAGGCGCAGCTAAAGCTATCGGCGTATACTACTTAGAAGACGCATTCGACGACGACCCTGAAGAGAAAGCTAAGATTATTGCTGGCATATACCTCAATAAAAAAGCAGAAGTATCGCATTCACCTAAGCTTGATAATTATATTAATAATGTCATTCCTAAAGGTGCTTATGTAACTACTCATCCTACTTCAGTATTCTCTGTATCTAAAAACGTAGGTGTTCATTCAGATTACTTTGGCGCAGATAACCGTAAAGTAACTCGCGGCGGAATGAAGTTAACTATAGATGGACAACAACCATGTATATTCATAAAGAACCATCATAATACCGTATTTGATTTCAACGCTACATTCATAGCAGAAGAATTAGGTATTACTATATTCTTCATAGGTGGTAACGATTCTAAACAAAACGTTATTACTACGGGCAAACTACGTACTCGTGCTTATCTAGAGAAAGGATACGTTGGCGGTAAAAAAGGTTTGTTTCCGCCCATAGATGGTTGGACAGAAGAAAAGCCGGATGAAGCATATGGTTTCGCCGCAAAAGGTACTGCAAACACAGGCTTTAATACTACCACACTGGCACATGACCTATCTTGTTATGACAATAACTCAGTACGCACAGAAGAAGTAAGTTCTGGCGGCTATTGGGATATAAATGGCAAGCATGCATTCCCTCAAGAAGATGGTACCACATCAGAAAAATGGGGTAAATGGCATGGATGGAATATATCATCATACGGTCACGCTGTAACCATTACTGGCGATAAAGGAACCATCGTAAAAGACTTTGATACAGAAGGCTTCGTAGGCGATGCTATCCACTTTGGTATGCTTGGTACTCCTTATGGTAAAGATGTATTACCTAGTGCAGAAGAAGAGGCTTATAGAGAAGGTATGGTAGCTGAATACAATACCGTATTAGGTGGTAGATGGCATGGTCACTATACTGGCGGTATAGGCTGCTCTAGAGCCCGTCATTTGCGCGTATCAGGCATTCGGTCAAGTCAAGGTAAACTAGGCCATCCTGACTTCTCTGTACAGCATTCTGTGGACAATAACAGCACTACCATTGACCCTGGTTATGGATTCCATACAAGTCGTTACTCTCCTTTGGAACACTTGACTGTTACCAATAATGATTTTGGTCAATGTGCTCGTAAAGTAATTGACGCACATACTGGTACTAATATCTTTATTCGATATAATACAGGTGTGGCAGGTTACTATGGTATTGGTACCGTAACCCAAGAGCAGCATGCAACTATGAAAGATAACAAAACTGTTATCGAACCTACTTATCATGCTCGTCAATCTATCTTTGATATAACAGGCAATCACTTCATATCAGGTGTACACGGTATCTTCCCTAAAAACGGAAGCTTCGGTATGGCAGAGCAAAAAGCCAAAAACGTTTGGTGGCTCAATACTCGAATTCGTATTAAGGATAATACAATATTCGCGCCATATGGTTTTGTATATAACTTCGGGCATTCACCCTTTGATATAGAAAACAATCATGTAACCTTTTATTTGCCCTTCGGTAAACCATTCGGTATGGAGCGTGTAAATACAATTACTCTAACCAATGGTGGCTCAGGCTATACTGCTGTTCCAACAGTTAATATAGTAGGCGGGGGAGAAGGAGCTCGTGGTGCATCAGCCACAGCTACAATTTCTAATGGTCGAGTATCAGCAATAACTTTGAACTCAACAGGTACAAATTATTCTGAAGTTCCTACAATAGAAATAGTTGGTGGTAATGGTACCGGTGCTACCGCAACAGCTACAATTACTAGTAGCGCATATGCATATGACTTCGGCGCAATACAAGATCGCGGACCTCTTATTGGTGATAGATTTGTAAACAACCGTTCATCAAACTCACCAGACGGTAACTTCCGAAATCACTATATATTCTCTCAAATAAAAGAAGCTACGATCGAAGGAAACCGAGCAGACGTTACTCCTTATACTAAAGGAGTAAACGACACTCAACCCTTCATAAGTAAAAATCCGCATCGAAGTGGTATAGAGGGTACAGCATTCTATTATTCAGCCACTACTGAAAATACCAGTATTAAGAATAATAAATGGTACAACCAGCTAACAGGAAAATCAGGTTTCTCTGGACGAGACACTGGTGATATAACAAGATTTGATTTCGATTCAAGCAATAGTGTATTAAGTATTGCTACAGAAACAGGTAAAACATTCTCTGCCGATATTAGTGGTATAGCAGCAGGCGCATCGGTTTCTCCTGAAATAATTGAATTCAACTTGTCTAATGTATATAGTAAATCAGCGCCAGGCACTATTAAACATCCCGATGATAATATTACTCCGGTAATATTCTCTAAAAATGGCCGATATACCATATATGAAGATGTAATTAGCGCATCAGATGACTACGAAGATATGATAATAGAAAAAGATGGTACTCGATATATCTATACCAGACTTAAATCATCAGGCTATACAGCTGGTAAGATTGTTCGTTCATCTATTGTCACTAACAAAACTTCACCGATGACCGCATCATTCTTCTTTGAGATTAATGAACTTGGTAAATATAATACAGGTACATTAATTTCAGCTGGTAATAAAACAGAAAACACTAATATTGGCACCGTCTCAATAAGCAAAGTAGAGAATGAAGACAAATTCATCATCCGCTCTTCTGCTCCTATATATATTGACGGCAGTCTCTATGTGGCAAATACTCAGTTAAAATATAATACTCGATATCATATCACAGTAATGAATGCCGCTATGCAAGGTTCTGTATTGAACTTTATGGGGCCGTATAATGGTAATAACTCGATATCTGGTAAAATATTCGAACCTATTATTATAACTAATAGTATAACTACTACAGAAGCACAAGCATTAGCAGCATTTAAAACTGCAAACGCATTCCAAGCTGGATTTACTTCGGTATAATAAGTATAGAAATGACAAAAGAGGAGAGCAAAAGCTCTCCTCTTTTTTTAATACTTAATTGCCTTGAGTAAATACTTATCACTCATCAACATAACCTCCCGCAAGGAACACGCCTAACGTATCCCTGAGAAGTTCCGCATTCTCCTTAGATAACAGCATGCCCACCCCGTAACTATCATAATCAGCCTGCATATGCACATGCAGGTACTCCTCGTTCCAAGCACCGATACTCAATGCAGTATGCTTATCCTTCACCAACATGTCTACGTCTTCATTTATATACATAATCGCCTCAATTAAGATTGTATATTTGCCATAATCCATATTATGCCAATTATTTAATATTAATTACTTAGTCTTTCATACTCCTTAAAGACCCGTAAAATCAATATTAGATATATACCCAAAATTCTGACCACAATCGGCTTCAATCTGCTGTTTGAACATAACTTCATCATTGCTCTTATTTACAAAATACAAGGTGTACGATTCTTCGTGTGTGGAGTGAAACTCATATACTGTGATATTCTTATTCTGAAATACTTCAACAACAAAATTACCTTCTATTGATAAAACCTTTTCAACTTTCATAATGTTTCTCCTTTAACCCCAATCTTTACAATCTGTAAGAACTAAACATAACTCACCTTTACAGCTATTTAAATATAGTCAAAGGAGTATCACCATATAAGGGTGTTTTACCATCCCATTTCTCAATAAATTGTTGTTGCAATAACTGAGAAGTAATACCTTCTGACAAGGTTCTATTTGTTTCGGCTTGAAGTTGTGCCAATTCAAGACGTTTGCGCTGTTCTTGAATCTGTTGGTCAATTACACTGATATTAGTATTGACTTCATTACGCTTGTCAATACGTTCAGTAACAGACTTAGAGAACTCCAATTGGGAGCTAAATGTTACCAATTCCAAACCGCGTTTAGAAAACTCTTCAGAAACAAGCTTCTGAACCTTTTGCTCAAACATCAAGGAACCCCCCTTAGCCATCAACTCATCTGTTGTATAGCGGCGGGATTCTTCTTTCATAAGGTCATAGATTTTAGGCTCAAGGATATTATCCTCAAGGCTATCAATAAAACCATCATCAGAACCAAGTTGTTTATTATCAAATACAACATCAACTGCACGTTCTTTAACAACACGGAACGAATACACAGGAGTTGCGGAGAACTCTGTATTATCAGCAGCCTTCAATGACAAAACATTTTCAAACTGACCACGTTGTTCCCACAAAGGAACTTGATACAGTTGAGTACCAGGCATAGCAGTCCATACACGTCCCACTACAATAGCAAAATCAGATTTACCGTTACGGCCATAATTCTGCATCAATACACCAGCCTGGTTAGGCTCTACTCGAGAACACGCAGCCAATGATACAATCAGCGCAGAAGCAATTAAAATATTTTTAAATTTCATTAAAAAATCTTTCTAAATAACTAATAAAAATAATAAAAGGATATATAATAGCAATAAATATCCCCATAGAAGGAAGATGGAAATTATTAAATGTATATACACCAAGCATAAAAAGTGCAATACAAATAAGGCCCTTAATTATATATGTCCTAATCATAATTTCATACCTTCGCATTTATGTATTTTTCATTAATAACATCAATAAGTTGCACGGTTGCATCTTTTTCAGAATTACCACTAATCAATTTGAGTAATGGATATTCTGTTTGTATTCGATGAATATTGTCACATATAAAATCAGAAATATAATTATCAGTATTGACAATAAACATACCTATCTTATGTCGTAAATAGCTATCTTCATCTATGCTCTTGATGTATTCTTCGTCGTAAAGGTATTCTAAATCTTCAACGACTTTACTGTCATAACCTTCGGCACAAGCTGAGATATCCATATTAGACATATAGAAATTAACAATATCTATTTTACCTATTGTAGAGAATTGATTTATATTATATCTTTTCCACCGGAAATAATCTCTAATGCTACTAATTAAATAGCAATAAATAACAAAGCGTACATAGTCTTCTTTATTCGCGAAATGAGAAGCAAAGAATCTCATTACTTGTATATCTATAGTATAAAATCCATCACCCTTAGTACGCATATCAATAAGTCTAAATCCCACATTCCCTATTCGTTTAGAATAGGAAGAGGAAGTTCTTATAAATAACTTAGGGTCTACATTATACATCTTGGCATAATTCTCTACTTTAGAAAATACTGAATATACAAAATCATCATTTTTAGATGCCAAATAAAAGCAAGTCTCTTCGTGATTATAGTTATCCAAAGATATAGATGTCCCAGTATCCAAATTAGAAACAATATTCTTAGGTGTAATTTTATAGGTCTTTTTAATAGGCACTATATTTTCTGTACCCAATTCTTCTACTGTCCTAACAACTTCTGAGAAATCCATTACGGAAATATACTCAGGGTCATTAATCATATTATCCAATATGAAACTCGGCGCAGTTCTTCTATCAATAACGAGTATATTCTTATTTAAGTTAGTAGCATAAAGTTTAATAATTCTAGATTTATTCCTAGTTATATTGTGGCTATCGCTATAATCTAGTGTAACTACAATATAATTACGTATTGCTTTAACTAAATAACCGACAGTATTAGCTAAATTTCTAGCATCTATAATAATTTTGTTTTTAACAAAATTGTTTTGGTCACTATATGTGTATGCAACATATTTACCATTAGGGAATTCGGCACTTACGGTTGAATCAATATTCTGCACCATCGTTTCTCTATAAACAGAGGTATGTCTCAGATATTTTTCAGTATATTTGTCACTTCTTTTGAAGAGACTTTCTATTTTAGAAATTCTAGCGATATCATTACTGATAAATCGCTTAATCTCTAGCATCTTGGCTCTAAGATATTCTTCCGTTTTCTTATCGTAAGAAATAGATTCTCTAGAAGCAGATACAGACACAGAACCAATCGGCGCATCTATAATTACAGTACAGGCTACAGATTTAATGTAGTTATAATTATCATCTATAATATTTACAGGATAATAAATACCGCCTATTAATACACCAATTTTATTTCTATACTCATCACAATAGGAAGTATTAAGACAAGCAAATCCTTGTTGATTAATCATACTCAGGATTTTATTTACATCTTCAGAGTCATCATACGCAATAAAATCATTAATTAGTTGCGTATTAGGGACAGGTCTGAAGAATTTAACATACCTCAATATTTCAGCACAGAAAAATCTTGCATCATGGTCTTTAATCGGAACTTCAATACGAAGACCATTGCTTTTATTAACAAATTCTTTTTTATCCAAAAAGAACTTAGGCAAATCGCCCGGTTCTCTACTTGCCAGGAAAGTATTAACCTCACCAGCTTTAGTAGCAATAACCTTAAATGAATCAGTATATGCAAAAGGAGACTTACATCCTAATCCAAATCCGCCAATAGATTCATTCTCATCACCCTTAGTTGTAGCAAAGTAGGTAGAGAAAAGATAAGTAGCCTCATCTCCAGTTAAGCCTAAACCAAAGTCTTCTACATAAAAGATATCTCCATCAGTTCTTTGTTCAACACCTATTTCAACAGGAATATCTTTCTTTCTAGAACGATTATGTGAGTCAATAGCATTAGAAAGTAATTCCCGTACTACTGCCCCAATTTTATTAGAATACAAAGTCGATGAAAGTATTTCAAACGCCGCATAAGATTCTTCTAATTTATAATTAGCAGCATTATAATAATTTCTTTTAGTATTTTCTGAGACTACTATCATTTCATTTCCAGTAATGAGTTATTAGTGATATGACGTTATAAAGTATACATTCAGGAATATACATTATAATTTCGCCCATTTTTTTAAATATATCTATCATAAGGCATCGTATTTAAGAGAAAACCCAATCAACAAATCTATTTCTTCATATGTCAGATCAGATTCAATACGTACACTATTAGAAAGCACTATAATACCCGTTTCCATAGCATGTTCTACAGCTTCTTGATATGAATTATATTGTAATGAAGATAAATTAATTCTACAATCAGAATCATAAATAATATCTACCAAATCAGTAGAATCTTCATAAGTTGCCAAATATCTATCAATAAGATATGCTAGGACTTTTTGGTATTTACGGCTATCTATTTCGTGGTTCATATTTGGGTTTCCAATTTATTAGTATTTAGACTTTTTGCAATGACTGTAAGAACTCAACACCAGCAGGATTAACTGTCGGCATATCGTCTTCATAACTCAATAAACTTTCATCTATTAGTTCAAGTGGTTCATGAAATTCAAACCATTCTTCTTTTTTTCGTATATCCTTTTGGCGCAAAACGTCCTTAAAGAAATACACAAAACAATTCGCAAAAGAGGCATTTAAATAAGTTCCAAATTTAACATGAGGAACCCTTTGATAATTCAAACCGTCTCTTTTAAAATACCTTTCAATCGCATTGAAAAGAATAAATTCCCAATTATCAACAACAGCATTGTAAGATCTATCTTTCTCATAGAAACCACAGGCATCAAAACACCGATGAAGCATAGGGTCCTTATATCCTCTTTCCATCAATGCAAACACTATATCTAAATTCCTATAGGAATTATATAAGTGTATCTTTAGTTCATGAATCCTACCCATAAAGTGTAGGTCATCAACTAGTCGGGAATCGTATATTACATACCATCCCTTTTCGCGGGCAACAGGAAGTCTCTTGTGCTTATACATATTCTTGAGAGCTCTATACTTCTTGTGCCTTCTAATACTATATACACTAGCAAATTCCATAATACATCCTTATGCCGCTTCGTATTGGTTATAATAATTGTTATTATATTGTTTCTTCTTATTAGGAAAGATTAAGTCCATAACTCTATAAACAAGATTTCTTATTATATTTATCACTAATTGAGTTACGGCTAAATATATAACATGACTTAGCATTAATACTACCTATTTGATCTTACAAATACCCATTTCATAGTATTCATAATCAGGTCCTTTTCTTTTAATAGTGAATTCATAGCCACAACTATATGCAGTCCCGGAAATAACTGTTTCCTCAAGATGAGTATCATAACTGGCCTTGAGGTCCCATTCCAAAGGAGTAGAACAATAGGGGCAAGAAGTATTAACAGCTTCTTCTAGTGTTTCGTATAAAACACCATCCTCAGCATCTATATAATTTGACATCATTCTAGTTGTACAACCATTCCAAAACAGCGTTCCACTATTAAATTAAAAGCTTCTGCTAGTATATTAACAATTTTTACAAAAGTGCTTTCTGCAATAAAGCAGACATCTTGGTAAGCTTTTTCACTCAACATAGGTATACCTATTAAAAATATATGAGCACCATTACTCATATTAAAGAGTGGCATTAATGCCAGAATTGAGTGAAAGTAAAATAAATCTCTAAAGATTAAAGTAGGACAGGGTTTCCCCTGTCCGTTTAGAGCATTAATCAATAACTCTATGACCATTTACGGCAATGATTTTACAGAAACCCCATTCATCATCTACTTCTATTGTCACATCGATATCTCGAAATGCAACAGAAATAGCATCTTCATGTTCATCTATAACAGCATTAGCCGCACATGATTCAAATTTGATAATATCATCACCAGATAATTTATATCTGCACTCTATTATCATATTATTCCTTTAGCGCAATCGCGCTTAAATAATTACTTCTCCGAAGCAGCAAAAACCAATTCGTTTCCGTCTTGGTCAGTCAGCAATTCGTAGTTGTAACAATCTTGTTGTTCAATCATAAGTTAATCACAAAGTACAAGCTTCACATGATGCATCATCATCTAAAACCGCACTCACCTCATTTGATACATTAAATTCTTTCACTGAATCATCGTTATTATTATAATAAAGAGTCTTCAAGCCGTATTTATAAGCATCAACAATAGTAGATGCTACCAGCTTCAATGGAATCTTCTCATCAGGAAAGTTATTTTTATTGTAATATGTATTACCAGAAATTGCTTGGTCTACATATTTTTGCAGAATAGCATATGTTTTAATCAATTGAGAACAGCCTTCCCATTCCCAAACTAAATCATAGTTATCTTTAAGTTTTTCAAACTCTGGAACTACAAACTTACCTTTAGAAGATTTGCCGCCTTTTGATACAATCAAACCGCGCACAGGTTCTACACCATTAGTAGTACCACGTCCAGATATTTTAGCACTTGTTTCTGCTGGCATCAATGCCATTAACGAAGCATTACGTATACCATATTGTTTCAACATCGGGCGCAATTCTTCCCAATGGCTTCGTACTTGATGAGGAACAATTTCATTCACAGCATCAGGAACAATATCAACAGGCATAATACCACGAGCCCATTTAGTATTAGCATAAGCACCACAATGTCCACGCTCTTTAGCCAAATTAACAGAGGCTAAGGTAACAGCATAGGACCAGTAGTCTGCCCACTCATCTAATAGCTTATAGCAATTATCGTATTTAAGGCCATTACGAGCCAACCAGTAAGCAAAACCAGTGATACCTACCCCAATGGGTCGATACATCTCATTATGCTTTCTAGATGCCTCAAATGGGTAGTATTGCATAGATAGGATATTATCCAATGCACGTACACCTACTTCAGCAATATGAATAAAATCTTTTTTTGCTTTAATAGGGCCCCAGTTAATGCCGCCAAGATTACACAAAGCAACCAATCCATCAATGGATTGAGTCCCATCATCATGATGAATAATCTTCACAGGCTCTGTATGTTGACTAATCTCAACACACAAATTAGATTGTCGTACCGGTGCTACTTTGTCATTATATCCAGAATACTTATTAAAGTTATCCATAAAGCCAAGATAGATACGTCCAGTAGATTGACGTTCAGTCAATATGGTTGTAAACCATAAATCTCCGGGAATAGACTTCTTAGTAAGATTCGGATTCTCAATAGCCTCTTCATACAACTCAGCAAAGAGTTTTAAATCAGAGGAGAAGAATGCCTTCTTCAAAGCAGGAACTTCTTCAGGAGAGAATAGCCAAATAGCTTTACCAGTTAATGCTCTACGCAACAGATAGCCATTAAGCATAATCATATGGTCTGATTTCTTCATGGAGTCTGAATCAAGTCGAGCACTGTTCTTAAAGTAAATCAAATCTTCAAAGTCAATATGCCATCCAAGCCAGTTGAATGTAATACTACCTTTTCGGATATTACCTTGAGAGCATGACAGGATAGATTCCTCAATACTCTTGGCATGAGAAAGAACACCAGTATTAATGGCTTCGCCGCCACGAATGGGTTGTCTATTCCCGCGCAAGTTATGGGAACCAATACCAATACCAGCTTTAAGGGTAGAGTATTTCTTACCTACTTGTTCTGCTGCACTAATGCCATCAATAGAATCATCTACTTCAATCAGTACACAAGAACTAAAAGTTCTAGTAGGAGTACGCAATCCAGCCATTTGAGGAGTAGGACAATTCCACAATCCCAAAGACAGGATATTATAATAATCTACAACAAAGTCAAGGCGACTCTTATTTTCATTACCTTCATCATACATAAATGCAGCCATAGCTACAAGCATATATGCAATCTGAGGACATTCATAGTATTGCTTAGTAATACGATTTTGTACTAGATACTTATCAGCCCATTCACGAGCACCAGCAATTGCAATATTATAATCACGGTCATAATCAATATGACTTTCAAGATATTCAATATCTTCTTTAGAGTAGTTAACTAACAACTCAGGGTCATAAAGACCAATACTGGTATTATCTTTAATGATATTATACAACGGGTCTGGGTCAAATACACCAAAGGCAGACTTTCTTATTTCACTGATAAGAATACGTCCAGCAACCAAATCGTAATTAGGTGTTTCTTCAGAAATCAAATCTTCTGCGGATTTAATCATCACAGAATTAATTTCTTTAGTTGTCATATGTTCATGTAAGAACAATTTAGAAGACAACATAATATCAGACATGGATACGCCGTTAATACCTTCACAGACATATTCCAAGAACTGATTAATTTTTGAAGGGTCATAAGTAACCTTAGACCCATCTCTTTTAGTTATAAGCATTCGATAGACCTATTATCAAAAATACTGGTCTTTAATTTTAGTGATGAATTCTTTCACTTCGGTATTTCCGCCGATAAAGATTTCTTTCCCACTATCATCAATAAAGAAAGTGATAGGCACAGTTCGCGGAGGAGGATTACCAGTTGCAAGAACTCGTCTAACTGCTACATCCTTATCTTCTTCGTTATTTATATAAAAAATATCAAATATTTCCCCATGATAAGAATCAGGAAGTTGTTCTAGGAATTTACGAATCTCAACCTTAGCTTCTTCGCAATGTTTGCAATCAGTTTTGCCATACAAAATAAATTTCATTTAAAAGCCCAAATTTACATCGAGGCCACTAAGACCATCATTGAGGTCAATAACGCCTCGTTCATAATTTACTAATTCTGTTTCCTGAGGTGCGGGTTGGTTTGCCTTATTGTTAAGCCATTCATTAATCCAGCGAATAGGATTATCATTAACAGGCTCTACGCCCAGTACATCAGTAGTTGTTCCAACATCAATGGCTTTTAATCTGAATGTAGCCACATATGTTAGATATTGTTTCAAAACGCGCGCATTAAGGCCAAAGATTTCGCCCTTAGAGAAGAGATAGTCTGTCCATTCTAATTCTTCATAATAAGTTGTTTTCCAAATATCCTGTACTTGAGAAATAACCTCAGGGTCTTTAGCTACAATAGCAAAGTCTTCATCATCAGAAGGAAGCATTGCTAAAATATTGGAAGTAATCGCCGCATGAGAGTTTTCATCTCTATTGATAAGAGAAATGATATTTCCCAATCCAGGTAGAATACCATTTTGTGCAAAAGCAAATGAACACGCAAAAGAAACAGGGAATCGAATAGATTCTAATGCATTAGCACCATGAAGGGCAAGATAAACATATTTAACAGCTTCAAGACGAGAACACTTACCTTCATAGTAGTCTGCAATATGTTGAGTACATGCATCATAAATAGCAGTAATGGTTTCACTACGCTTGACAATACCATCAATATCCATAACACCACTCAATACTTCTTCGGGATTTGAGAAAGAGTTTTGAATAATATAGGTATAAGACTTAGAGTGTACCATCTCTTGAAATGACCAGGTCTTAACGACTGCTTCAAGTACAGGGTCTCCCAATGCAGGGCCAAAGATAATATCGGGTGCCCGGCCCATAATGCTGTCCAAAAGAATTTGGCTCTTAATATTAGAAATAACCACATGTTCTTCTGCTTCGGACATTTTAGAGAAGTTAGACTTATCCACATCCATAGGAATCTCTTCCGGAAGCCAATAAGCACTCAGCATAGTATTGAGCATCTTCAGAAGAAAAGGATATTTAGGAACGTCAAATCTCTGGATAGAAAGACCTTGCATCTCTGGTAAGAACAAAGGCTTATTATTAGCTTTCACATCTTTAAGATTAAAAACTGTTAAATTCATTTTAAAATTTCCTAGAAAAATAAAAGGACTAAGTATATAAATACCTAGTCCTCATGAATGTTATATTGGGGTTGACTCCCGCAAGTCAACGAGCATAACCACTCGCCCTGATTACACAAATGTATATAGGTTTTATTATTATTTGATATACAAACCCAATAAATGACAGTAATTAATAGTTCAATTAAATTCAGTCTATTAGTTTACATAAATTAGTTTTAAATAGTTCTAAACTACAACTTACTAAATAAGTCGTTACCAGAACATTTTGTATAATAAGGACATTTAACACAATATGAAGGATTAGAATGCAAGGTATAGTCTTTCTTGAAAAAACGCTCAGAATATTTCCATTCATTCTCCACTACCTTTTGTTCATAGCGTATAATCTTTTCGCCATAATAAAAAGGAATATCAATTCTACAGACCTTATCTATTCGTATACCTAATTCCCTAAAATGGTCAAGTAGGTGTAATGCTCTTATATTGTGATATCTATCTATTTTATTTACTAATGTAAATCTGCTCGGACTTATAATATGAAGCTTAGTCTTACCATCTTTATCTACACTAAATAAGTCTATACATGTCCCATAGGTTAGTCTTGGATAGCGCCCATAGGAACGCCAAGTCTTTTCTCCAAATGAAACATATTCATAATTAGCCCAATCATTCAGCATCTCTTCGATAACAGACATCATCGAAATATACATAGAAGTCATATAACTAATATTCTCATCATTAAGGTCAACCTTACCGACGAGCTTATCATATAGCCTACTTATTCGCATCATACTTGTTGCAGGATTCTTAATAAATTCATTTATACAAGTATAACAAATAATGGATATTTTATATTTAAAACTATTAAAATTATTGTAATCTAAGTTATTAAAATCAATAACATATTCAGCTAACTGTTCTTCAGAATCTTCATAATCCAAAATCTTAGCACACATAAAGGCCATGTTTAAATCATTAAAGCTCGGGACCTTTCTTGACTTAGCAGCAATAGACCTATATAAAACCCCTTCTTTAGGATTATCGAGAGGGCCTGCTTCAATAGCATCATCTATAATTTCGGAGTGAATCATATTAACTCCTTATTGTGGTGGAGGTGCTTGTATTTGGTCTAGATTATTAGCTTCACGATATTGCTTAAATGTCTCTTCGCTTATCTCGACATACAAACTCTTCTCAGGATAAAACTTAAAGTATGCATTACCTTTAAACGCCGCAATCTTATTCTTACCAGCAGCAAACTTAACAATAGGATATTGATTACCATAATTGTCATGGAAGTAAGACAAAGCCTTTTCCCGCAAACCATGTAACTCATTAAAGCCATGCCAAATCAGGTTAGAGTCATAAACCAACGCAACTGATTCAGCAATATTATTATTAGTAGGCTCTTGGTCCATAGGCATTTTAGTATACTCTACGGATGAGATTACAGTAGCACTATACTTAATAGCTAATGCTTTTAGTTCATGAGACAGTGTCTTATACTTCTCGCGGCCATCTTGGTCTGAATCCAATTGAAGCAAATGGAAATTATCGAGGAAGAATATCAACCGACGATTAGGAAACTTTTCTCTATAATTCCTAAGAATAGATTCCACAAAGGAAATGCTTCTACCATCAGTAGAATCAAATAGGGCAATCTTATCTTCACGGGTAAACTCTAAAAGCTTATCAAAGAATTTATTCCGATAGTCCATAATAATTTCGTATTGGATACTATCTTTATATAATTGAGGCTTAGCAAATTTATTAATATTTAAAGAGTTAAGAACTTGCTCTTCTTTTTTAAGATAAGCATCATAAGAAGCATCGAAACAAGCCATACGCGGAATAATATCTTTTTCACTATCATCAATAGATAGGAAGGGGCAACATACATCATCATTATAAGATACAATACGCCAGAGAAGATTAATAATCTGGGCAGTCTTACCAACGTTAGATGCGCCGCCTATGTATACAACCTTACCCGCAATATCACCTTCAATAGATGCAGAGAAAGCTTTCATATCATCACCAAGGAATACAGGAGTAGCATGACTTTCATCTTCCTCATATTCTTTAACTGACAATATCCTATTTACCCTTGTATTAGTATCAAGAGTATTAGAGTTAGCAATGGTATTTATTTCATGTAAGTCATTCAATGCAGAATTTAAAAGAATTTCAGCATCCATTTTGCCATTAGAAATATCATCTATAAGCTTAGATACAACAGCCTTTTTACTAGAGGCAATCCGAATAGATTCGCTATTCTCAATCTTTTTAATTTCATCACGAATAGACTTCTCAGAAAATCCAGTAAACAAAGACAATTGAGAAATCATTGTCTCACGACGCAAACTAGATGGCTCAGATATAATGACAGGAATCATTGTTTCAGCAATAAACTCATTGTCACTAGTCTGATCTTCGTCAAACTGTTCAAGTCGCCAAGCAAAGGGTTCTATCTTATCCAAGGCAAGGAATGCATCAACCCCATGATTACGAATAAACTCATCAGGGTCTGTCTTTAACTCATTCCCTTCATTATCGTATTCCTTAGGTAGAAATACAAATCTAACCTTAATATCGTGTATTCGATTCAATACATCATCAAGAATCTTACGTGCTTTAGCTTTGCCAGGATTATCATTATCCAAACATATAATAATATCATAGCAACTATTACGTCTAAGAGTATTTAGATGTAAATCAGATAAACCCAATCCACAAATACCAACTGCATTTTCAATACCATGACTATGCAAAGACAATGCATCAGAATTACCTTCTACAATATAGATAGGCTTCTTAACCTTCTTAGCAAAATGAAGTAAGTATAGACGTTCATTCTTTTTATAAATATTCTTGCGAAGAGAGGTTTTACTTCCGATAAACTTGGCACCATTAATTAGTCTGCCAGTCTCTTCATCGGTTACACCATCAAATAGAAGATTCCGCGCCATAAAGGCTACAGGTCTACCATAATCATCACATATAGTATATATAACACTATGGCTATTAAATATATTCTTATTAGTCAAATCTATTTCATCAATAAATGAATTCATAAATCCAAGACCATTAAGATGTCGCCGCATATCTTCTAGGTTATTACAAATACCAACAAGATACTTCTGGGCAATTCCCTGTTCTATTTGTCGCTTTTCAAATTCTTGAATCTGCATATCATTAAAATCAGTTTGACTAATGATATATTTAGATACAGCAGCATAAGCCTGATACATATTCAGTTCATATACTTCTTCTTCTGTCAAATTCTTAAAAGCAATTTCTATACCATACTTATCAGCTAAATACGGAACAGTATCCTGTATAAAGCCAGGCCCTACTATCGGTCTACCTTCGACAATATGAGCAGCAGTAAAAATATCTACAATAGTTTCACAACCATTGCATCTCAAAAGAGGATACCCTTTATCAGTTTCAAACATAGACATAGAAGGAGTACGGTCATCATGCTCAGGATTAAGACATCTAATCTTATGACCATGCTCAACATCATATCCCATCTCTTTCAAATACTGAGGTAGAAAGGGTTTTATTTTACTAAGTTGGTCCTCGAAACTCTTAAGTTTTTTACTTTCCATTTCTGGCTTTATCCAATATTATTATTGTTATTAGGAATTAGCAGTTACATCTTCAGCGACTTTTTCAGCCTTTTCAGCTTCTTCGGCAGCTTTCAAAGATTCAGCATGCATAGCTTCTTGCTCTTTTTGAATCTCTTCAATTACACGTTCACGATTATCATTCACTTTAGCTTCAAAGTCTTCTTTGGTAATAATACCAGACTCAATCAACAAATCGGCCATTGATGAAACGGCGATAATATTACCAATCAACATTTCGCCCTGACCATTCATTTGTTGAAACACTGCATTCAGTGCTTGTGATACTTCTATTTCCAGTGATTTTTGGTTAACTTGTTCGTTAGACATATTTTACATCCATTTTATATTATTATTTATTTTTATTCTTGTTTGCTATATTCAGACAATACATCCACTAATTCAAGAGGGATATAATCAGACATTAGAATATGGCGTTTTTCATTCCTAAAGGTAAATTCACCAATAAGATATACTGGGCCATCTATACTATTTACAACAATAGGATTAAGGGAAATCAACATAATTGTTTCCCCTGTTTCCATATTAGACAAGGTTATTTTACCAATGCCTCTTGGGCAAATAGAGGTAATCATCCCTTTAGTCTGACATGCTACACGTATAGATTTAAGAAGAGCCTTCGCAGGGATTTCCATTTTAATTTCAGAAAAATGTTGTCCTTCCAAAAGCTCTATTTCTTCGGCCAGAAATTCATTTGTATTAAAATTTGCTTGGATTATAAAATTATTAAAATTATCCAAATAAAATTGTTTAATCATGCTTCACCGGTAAGTTCTTTGTGGTTCTTGCATAAATCACGATAGCCACAATATGCAGTACATGCCCAATACCCTATTGGATACTTAGTAGGATTGGACTGATACTTTTCATATTTAGTTTTAGCAATCTCACCATTAGCCCACATCGCTTCAATGGTTTCGGCAGGATAGATATGCATAAAATCTGCTTTAGGAGGATTATCTGTGCTTTCCTGGAGTGATTCCATCAATTCATTATAGCGCTCAAATATTCCTTCCATAGTGACTCCTTCAATATCATAACTAAAAGGAGTACCTCTAGAATCTGTGGTATATACATTAATATATGTTTTACCATCACGAGGATTTAATCGAATCTCAAATTGTTGTTGAGAATCAGGACCAGTACAAGAACGGTCCATATAGGTCAATAAGACTTTCTTGATTCCGCCACGTTCAGGAGCGGAGAAATAAGACAAATACAAAGCAGCCTGCATTGCATTCTGTACTTTAGGAGTAGGTCTTGCCCCAGCAATGCCACATATTTCTTTCTTGGCTTGATAGTTAGAAGCGTTATATGTTTTATTCTCAACAATAATAGGCTCACCATCTTCGTCACGAATCAGGATATCAATCTCGCCGGAAATATAGTATTCAGGAATAGTCCATTTTACACTATTAGCAATCCAAATACCCATTTGCTTACATTGTTCAGTAAGCCAATCTTCCCACATATTACCAGCAGCAAATATATAATGGCTATATGCAGTATTAGGATTACTCTCTGCAAATCCAGCACATCGATACCATTGCTGTCTCATACATGCCCCATGAATCTTATCTGGGTTATTCTCGTCACGACAAGACGCCGCAGAAGGATAAAACGAAGGAGCACGACTACTTTTAATCGGAAGAGGAGCAGCCATATGCTCCTCTATTTTTCTAAATAAATTCATCTAGTTTTCACTATAACATTAGGTAGCGAATTAAAACCACGAATATTATCAATCGTAATTTCGTTCATTATCCATGGACCAACATTCATAATCATATTGCCGGGCTGCCCATCGCTGTATTCGGACATAGAGTTATTGCATCGTATTTGCATATATACTCTAGCAGTAGCAGTAGATATATCAGCTTCTCCACAGATAGCGTTCACTTTATTTATAATACCCTTAACTCTCATAGAATTGGGTATTCCATCAAAGCTAAGAATTACTTCTTTTATCTTATTACGTTTAGATACTTTATGCGATGCCTCTTTCATAGGACCACTCAAATCCATTACAGATCTGATCACATTATCTATTGTACCATCATTTTTATAAGATGGTTTAGAACTTACCAAACATAATAAAAATTCACCAGCTTTAAAATTGTCTTTATTTGCGTCATAGACGTCGCTAAAGGCCGTTAGAGACAAAGATGACCCATTCTTATCAACTGCCTCTAGAAAACACATATTAGAGCCTGTACGGGTCTTTATATGCCTTGCTGATGAAACTTGTACAACTACATGTCCATTAAAGATACCACGAGCCTCAATATGTCTCTCAATATCTTCTTTAACACTATTCCTAACATCTACAGTACCCATAACAAGGTCAAAGGGATTACCAGTAATATGAATACCAAGTAATTCTTTTTCCATATCCAGAATTTCAAGCAAGTTGAATTCATTAATAGATGGGTCTGTAAAATAGGTATCACTTAAAGATTCGAATTCTCTTATTCTTTCGAGAACCTCTTTCTTCTCTTCAGTAGTGCCTGTTTTATAATTCTTACGAACAGACTTGTCTGGGTCAAAGTCTAGTAATAGTCTTTCATAATGGGCAAGTAGGCAACTTCTTTTATAGCCAAAACAATCCATTGCGCCAGACTTAATAAGAGCATCAAAGATTTTCTTATTGATTCTAAGTCCATCTAAATACATTTTAATAAACATATGTGCAGGACTATAGAATGGGCGCAAATTAATTATCTGGTCATATACAGTATTACCAATACCTTTAATACCAGAAAAGCCAAAGATAATATTACCATCATCAGAAGTATTAAAATCTGTATTAGATTCATTGATATTTGGCGGAAGAATATCAATACCTTTCTTCCGTGCATCATCCATATAAATAGACTGTTGTTCGTCATCATCTTCAGTAGAAATAATAGCAGTATAAAACTCTAATGGATAATTGGCTTTAAACCAAGCACCATAATAACTCAAATGACTATAAGAATAGGCATGACTAGCATTAAAGCTATAAGATGCAAATCCAAGCAATTCTTCCCAGAATGCTTCTACCTCTTTACGGTTTTCACCATTAGCAACAGCACCTTCTACAAACTTACTTCTAAGTGATTGCAGAAGATTCAAATCTTTTTTCAGTTTTGTTATCGCAAAGGCTTTTTATCCTCTGCTTCTATATCTTTCTATTCGATATAGCTCGGCGTACATTTTCATCTCATTGAGATGTCGGATACTCTTGGCAGGATTATATTCTATAAATAGTTTCACCTACTACGCTCTACGATACTAAGTATTCTTTAATTTACTTAGTTATCTCGGTATTAGCATTGCAGCCTTCACCGATATTACCCGATGCATCTGTACCATCACTAGTACAGAGGGCAAAATCAAAAATTGACTTTTTTCTTTTTAAATAAATATTAGAATTATTATATATGTAATTATACATAGATAAATTAGCTTTTTTAGAAGATATATGAATACTACAGTGATTACCTCTATCAATAATAGCATATTTAGTTTCTAAAATATTATTATTAAATAAGTAATCTCTAAGCTTAGGTATAAATATTTTATTACCATAAAATGCTATAAATAATTTACCAGAAAATTTGTACACTGTGCCATCTCCATCTAGATATCCTCTTATATAATGAGAAATACACTCTTC
>RRZT012379347.1_pt1 | contig 22569 bp, 21 predicted proteins | sample 2165551 | NCBI WGS metagenome assembly RRZT01 (sample SAMN10456910, study PRJNA506462) | wastewater metagenome | biome: wastewater; feature: sludge; material: wastewater sludge; isolation source: wastewater sludge with Escherichia coli K12::gfp cells carrying plasmid... | place: USA: Moscow, Idaho... | reverse complement strand
TGAGGCCCTCGAACGCCGCCCGGCGCTGCAGGTGCAGGATGGCATCACTCCCGACGACGACCCGCGCGGCGCGTTGCGCCTGCTCGCCGAGCGCCAGGAAGGCCACCTGCTGGTGGTGACCCACCAGCCGCTGGTCGGCGCACTGGCCGGGCTGCTGGTGCATGGCAGCCTGCAGCAGTCCTTGCCGTTCAACACCGCCAGCCTGGCGCTGCTGGAAGGCGAGGCGGCGCTGGCCGGGCTGATGAGCCTGCGCGCGCTGCATCACCCGCCGGCGCACTGAGATGGGCGTGCGCGTCGAGGAAGTGCGCCTGAGCCTGCCGCATATCGAGCTGGCGGCGCACCTGTACGGCCCCGAGGACGGTCGCCCGGTGCTGGCCCTGCACGGCTGGCTGGACAACGCGATGAGCTTCGCCCGGCTGGCGCCGCGGCTCGACGGCCTGCGCATCGTGGCCCTCGACCTGCCCGGCCACGGTCACAGCGGGCACCGCGCCGCCGGTGCCGGCTATGCGCTGTGGGACTATGCCCAGGACGCGCTACTGGTCGCCGAGCAGTTCGGCTGGCAGCGCTTCTCCCTGCTCGGCCACTCGCTGGGGGCGACCGTCGCCACCCTGCTGGCCGGCGCGCTGCCCGAGCGTATCGAGCGCCTGGCGCTGATCGACGGCCTCTTCCCGCTGACCCACGAGCCGGAGCTGGCGCCCGCCAAGCTGGGCGAGGCCCTGCGCGCGCACCTGCAGCTGGGCGACAAGCGCAAGCCGGTGTATGCCAGCGTCGACAAGGCGGTGAGCGCGCGGCTGCGCGGTGGCTACCCGCTCAGCCGCGAGGCGGCCGAACTGCTGGCCAGTCGCGGCCTGGTGCCGCAGGCCGGCGGCTACACCTGGCGCAGCGATCCGCGCCTGACCTTGCCGTCGCTGCTGCGCCTGACCCGGGCCCAGGCCGAGGCCTTCGTGCGGGCGGTGCGCTGCCCGGTCGGCCTGGTACTGGCCGAGCAGGGGCTGCTGCGCGATCCGCACTGGCTGGCCCTGCTGGAGCAGTTGCCGTTCACCGTCTGGCGCCAGCCGGGCGGCCACCATCTGCACCTCGACGACGAGGCCGGCGCGGCGGCCGTAGCAGACTGTTTCAAAGCCCTGTTCGCCGAGGCTTGACCTCGGCCTGGCAAGCACCGAGGCTGGGCGCACTGCAACAGGGAGAACCTGCATGATCGAGCTTCACAGCGGCGCCAGCCGGCGCTTCACCGCCTCTGACGCCATCCCGGGGACGGTTTCGTGAGTGCCCGTCCGATGAGCCGCACGCTGCGCCGGCTGGTGCTGGTCGGCCTTCTGGCCGCCCCGGTGGCGCTTGCCGACGTGCCGGGCAGTACCGATCTGGACTACCTGCCGCGCTTTGCCCGCGCCGAGATCGTCGACTACCGGGTGCAGGAGGGAGCCGAACGCATCTATCCGCAGAGCGCGATCCGCCGCATCAGCGGGCGCCTGCGCGTCGACGGCGAAATCGCCGCCGTCGGCCGGCTGAGCGTGCGCACCTACGAGCTGCCGGCCGGCCACTCCAGTGCCGAGGCCTTCGCCCAGGCGCGGCGGACGCTGCTCGCCGGCGGCGCGCAGGCCCTGCACTGGTGCGAAGGGCGCGAGTGCGGCGGCAGCAGCCTGTGGGCCAACAATGTGTTCGGCAACGCCCGCCTGTATGGGCCGGACGAGCAGCAGGCCTACCTGCTGCTGCAGCTCGCCGCACCGCGCCAGGACACGCTGCTGGCGCTGTACGCGATCACCCGCGGCAGCCGGCGCAGCTACCTGCATGTGGAAACCCTGGAGGCTGCGCAGCCCCTGGGCAACCACCTGCCCAACGCCGAAACCCTGCTGCGCCAGCTCAAGGATACCGGCGTGCTGGAGCTGGGCGGCGTGCCGGTCGAGCCGGCCGATCCCTGGCTGGCCCTGTTGGCCCGCGCCCTGCGTCTGGACACCGGGCTGCGCGTGCTGCTCGGCGGGCCGACCGCGGCCGACTGGCGCGAGGCTCTGATCGCCCGCGGCACGCAGGCCGCGCGGCTGGAAAGTGCGCCAGGTGAGACGACGGGCCTGCATGTCGAGTGGTTACGCTGATAGGCTGTCGCCGTTCGCCGCGCAGCGGCACCGTCTGCTGGAAACTTCTCCATGATTGAACACGACCGTCTGCTGGTGCAGATCCTCATGATCGGCTTGCTCGGCGCCTGCCTGTGGGTGCTGGCGCCGTTCTGGTCGGCGCTGTTCTGGGCCGCCGTCCTGGCCTTCGCCAGTTGGCCGCTGATGCGCGGCCTGACCCGCCTGCTCGGCGACCGCCCGGCGACCGCCGCAGGCCTGCTGACCCTCGGCTGGATGCTGCTGGTCGCCGTGCCGCTGGTCTGGCTCGGCTTCAACCTGGCCGACCATCTGCGCCAGGCGCTGGCCCTGTTCAAGGACATGCAGGTGGCCGGGCTACCGCCGGCGCCGGAGTGGATGGCCGGCCTGCCGCTGGTCGGGCCGAGTCTGGTGGAGGCCTGGGAGACGCTCGACCAGCAGGGCAGCGCGTTGCTGGCCAGCATCAAGCCTTACCTGGGCGAGGTCGGCAACTGGCTGCTGGCGCGCAGCGCGCGGATCGGCGGCGGGGTGCTGGAGCTGGCCCTGAGTCTGGTACTGGTGTTCTTCTTCTACCGCGACGGGCCGCGTCTGGCCGAATACGCCCTGAGCCTGCTGGAGCGCCTGCTCGGCAACCGCGCCGAGCACTACCTGGAGCTGGTCGCCGGCACCGTGCAGCGGGTGGTCAACGGGGTGATCGGCACGGCGGCGGCGCAGGCCGCACTGGCCTTCATCGGCTTCATGATCGCCGGGGTGCCCGGTGCCCTGGTGCTGGGCCTGCTCACCTTCGTGCTCAGCCTGATCCCGATGGGCCCGCCGCTGGTGTGGATCCCGGCCAGCGCCTGGCTGTTCTGGCAGGGCAGCTACGGCATGGGGCTGTTCCTCGCGGTGTGGGGGCTGGTGGTGATCAGCGGCGTGGACAACGTGCTCAAGCCCTACCTGATCAGCCGCGGCGGCAACCTGCCGCTGGTGGTGGTGCTGCTCGGGGTGTTCGGTGGCATCCTGGCCTTCGGCTTCATGGGCCTGTTCCTCGGCCCGACCCTGCTGGCGGTGGCCTACAGCCTGATCGGCGACTGGATCGCCCACCAGCCGCGCATCCAGCGACCGCCCGCGCCGCCGCATTCCTGAGCGGCGCTTCACGCTTTGCCGCGCAGGCGGTGGCTGGCGCTGCCGGCGCGGCGCGGCTGCCGCTACACTGCGCGCCGCACCCCGCCTGCAGGCCGCGCGTGCGATCTTCCTTCGCCACCCATTCAAGAGTTCGAACGATGAAAAAGACAGGGATTGCCTTGGGCGTACTGCTGGCTGCCGGTGCGGTCTGCACCGGCGGCGCCTGGTACACCGCCGGCCAGCTCGAAGGCGCGCTGCAGGGCGCGATCAGCGAGGGCAACCGGCAACTGCAGACTTCCATGCCCGGCAGTGGCCTGGCGCTGGAGCTGGTGTCGCTGGAGCGCGGGCTGTTCTCCAGTACCGCGCGTTACCGGCTGCGTCTCGACAAACCCGGCGACGAGGAGCCGGCCGCCGAGCTGCGCTTCGTCGACCACATCGAGCATGGCCCGCTGCCGCTGTCGCGCCTGGCTTCCCTGCGCTGGCTGCCGGTGATGGCGACCAGCCGCGTCGAACTGGAGCGTAATGCCGACGTCGAGCCCTGGTTCGCCGCCGCCGGCGCCGCGGTGCCGCTGCGCGGGACGTTCGCCATCGGCTATGGCGGTGGCGTCGACGGCCAGTTGCAGCTGGCCCCGCTGCAGGTGGTTGCCGAGGGCGAGAAGCTCGATTTTTCCGGTCTGGATCTGGATCTCGCGGTCGGCGCCGATGCCAAGGATATCCGCCTGAGCGGGACGGTCGAGCGCCTCAGCCTCGACCTGCAGCATGAGCGCGGTCCGGTGCGGATCAGCCTGAATGGGCTGAGCCTGGACAGCGAGCGCAGCCGCGGGCGCTCCACCCTGTACATGGGCGAGAGCCGGCTGGCGCTGGCCAGCAGCGAGATCCGTCTCGCCGACCAGCCGCCGCTGCTGATCCGCGATCTGGTGCAGAGCGACAGTCTGCACGAGCAGGGCGAGCGTATCGCCGCCAGTCTGGCCTACGACGTCGGCGGCCTCAGCTACGACGGCCACGAGCTGGGTTCCGCCCGCCTGCAACTGAGCCTGGGCAACCTCGACATGACGGCGCTGCGCCAGCTCAGCGAGCTGTACACCCGCTATGCGATGCGCCTGCAGGGCGAGGACGATTTCGAGCTGTCCGCCGAGGAGGAAACCCGGCTGCGCGACGCCCTGCTGCAGCTGCTGGCCGGTCAGCCGCGCCTGGCGCTCGACGAGTGGCGGGTGAAGACCGCCAGCGGCGAGAGCCGTTTCACCCTGCAGCTCGACCTCGACCGGCCGCAGCAGCTGGAGGCCTCGCCCGACGCCCTGGCGCGCCAGCTGATCCAGCGCCTGCAGGCCAGCCTAGTGGTGGGCAAGCCGATGATCCGCGACCTGCTGATGCTGCAGGCGGTCTTCGATCCGCAGGCCGACCGTGCCGCACTGAGCCAGGAGGCCGAGCAGGCCGCGCAGATGGCCGGGGAGATGGCCAGCGGCCTGCAGCTCGCCCGCCTGGAGGGCGAGAACATCGTCGCCCGCCTCGATTACCGGGACGGTCAGGTGGAGTTCAACGGCGCAAGCATGCCGGTCGAGCAGTTCGCCGCACAGATGATGGGCATGGCCGCGCTCGGCGGCGATGCCTTCGGCAGCCAGCCCGGCGCGCTGCAGGAGTAATCCGCCGCGCCGCGTCAGCCGATGTGCGGGTGATCGTGCTCGTAGCGATCCAGCACATCGCTGGCGATCAACCGGCCTAGGGCGATCAGCTCCGGCGCCTTGTGGAAGTCGAAGAAGCGGCTGACCCGCTTGGGCACGTTGATCAGGATGTCCGGCGGATAGCCGGCGATCTTGTACTGGGCTAGGGAGTTCTGCACCACCTCCAGGCTCTGGTTGATCAGTTCGAGCAGGCTGTCCGGCGCCTCGTTCTCCACCACGTGCATGTGGCTGGCCTTGGCGGCGGCGACCCCGCGCGAGGAGCCTGCGCTGCCTTCGCCTTCCGGCGGCGTCAGCAGCGCGGGCAGCTCCTGGGGATGCTGGCGGCGGAAGGGCAGGTGCGCGCCCAGGGCGTCGATCATCTGGTCGAAGCGGTGCTTGAGCGCCTGCGGCCGCTCGATCACCGGCAACTGGTACTGCAGCTGGTTGCTGGCGTTGACGTTGACCGCGACGATCAGGTCGCAGCGGCTGGCTACCACCGGCACGATCGGGATCGGGTTGAGCAGGCCGCCATCCACCAGCACCCGCGAGCCCTGGATCACCGGGGTGAACAGGCTGGGAATCGCCGCCGAGGCGCGCATCGCCTGGTGCAGGCAGCCTTCCTGGAACCACACCTCCTGCTGGTTGGTCAGGTCGGTGGCCACGGCGGTGTAGGGGATCGGCAGGTCCTCGATGTCGATCTCGCCGATGAACTGGCGAATCCGCCCGAACACCCGCTCGCCGCGGATGGCGCCGAGCGAGAAGCTGACGTCCAGCAGACGCAGCACGTCCAGATAGTCGAGGGTTTCCACCCAGCGCCGGTACACCGGCAGCTTGCCGGCGGCGTAGATGCCGCCGACCACCGCGCCCATCGAGCTGCCGGCGATGCAGGCGATCTGATAGCCGCGCGCTTCCAGTTCCTCGATCACCCCGATGTGGGCATAGCCCCGGGCGCCGCCGGAGCCGAGCACCAGTGCGACACGCTTGCCCATGTTGCAATCCCCCGCTGTGCCGTCGACCGCTGGCCTGCGACCCCATGTACAGGCCGGTCGAGCATGGCGCTTGTGGGTTTCAGTATGGGTGCTGCCGAGCGGGCTGCGCCAGGGCTTTGCTAGAATCGCCGCCATCGCGCATCTGCCCCCGGAGACCATGCATGACCGCCCCCCGCAGCGAACCCATCCGCCTCACCCAGTACAGCCACGGCGCCGGCTGCGGCTGCAAGATTTCCCCCAAGGTGCTGGAGGTGATCCTCGCCGGCAGCGGCGCGCAGAACCTCGACCCGAAGCTGTGGGTCGGCAACGCCTCGCGCGACGACGCGGCGGTCTACGCCATCGACGAGGAGCGCGGGGTGGTGTCCACCACCGACTTCTTCATGCCCATCGTCGACGATCCCTTCGACTTCGGCCGCATCGCCGCGACCAACGCGATCAGCGACATCTACGCCATGGGTGGCGACCCGCTGATGGCCATCGCCATTCTCGGCTGGCCGGTCAATGTGCTGGCCCCGGAAGTGGCCCGTGAGGTGATCCGCGGCGGCCGCGCGGTGTGCGACGCCGCCGGCATCCCGCTGGCCGGCGGGCACTCCATCGACGCCCCCGAGCCGATCTTCGGCCTGGCGGTCACCGGCCTGGTCGAGAAGCGCTTCATGAAGCGCAACGACACCGCCCGCGAAGGCTGCCGCCTGTACCTGACCAAGCCGCTGGGCATCGGCATCCTCACCACCGCCGAGAAGCAGGGCAAGCTGCGCGCCGAGGACGTGGGCCTCGCCCGCGACTGGATGTGTACCCTGAACACCCCCGGCAGCCGCTTCGGCAAGCTGGCCGGCGTGACGGCGATGACCGACGTCACCGGCTTCGGTCTGCTCGGCCACCTGGTCGAGATGGCCGACGGCAGCGGCCTGAGCGCGCGCATCGAGGCCGCTGCCGTGCCGCGCATCGCCGGCGTCGAGCATTACCTGGCCGAGGGCTGCGTACCCGGCGGCACGCTGCGCAACTTCGACAGCTACGGCCAGCGCATCGCGCCGCTGGACGCGGCGCAGAAGCAGCTGCTCTGCGATCCGCAGACCAGCGGCGGGCTGCTGGTGGCCGTCACCCCCGAGGGCGAGGCGGAGTTTCTCGCCGTGGCCGCCGAGCTGGGCTTGGCGCTGGCGCCGATCGGCGCGCTGGTCGCCCGACAGAGCCACGCGGTCGAGGTGCTGTGATGCGCGACAACAGTGCCGACTACCGCGATATCTTCCTCAACGACCGGCCGCTGATGGATGTGCGCGCCCCGGTGGAGTTCCTCAAGGGCGCCTTCCCGCAGGCCCTCAATCGGCCGCTGATGAACGACATCGAGCGTCAGAAGGTGGGCACCTGCTACAAGCAGCAGGGCCAGGACGCTGCCATCGCCCTGGGTCACCAGCTGGTCGGCGGCACGGTCAAGGCCGAGCGCATCGCCGCCTGGGCCGAGTTCGCCCGCGCCAATCCCGACGGCTACTTGTACTGCTTCCGCGGCGGCCTGCGCTCGCAGATCACCCAGCAGTGGCTCGCCGCGGAGGCTGGCATCGCCTACCCGCGGGTGCTCGGCGGCTATAAGGCGCTGCGCGGCTTCCTGATCGACACCACCGAGGCGGCCGTGGCCGAGTGCGATTTCGTGCTGGTCGGCGGCCTGACCGGCACCGGCAAGACCGAGGTGCTGGCGCAGCTGGACAACGCCCTCGACCTGGAGGGACACGCCAACCACCGTGGTTCCAGCTTCGGCAAGCACGCTACCCCGCAGCCGGCGCAGATCGACTTCGAGAACGCCCTGGCCATCGACCTGCTGAAGAAGCGCGCCGCCGGCCATGAGCAGTTCGTCGTCGAGGACGAGGGACGCATCGTCGGCAGCTGTTCGCTGCCGCTGAGCCTCCATCAGGGCATGCAGCGCTACCCGATGGTCTGGCTGGAAGACAGCTTCGCCGGGCGCGTGGAGCGCATCCTCGGCGACTATGTGATCGACCTGAGCGCCGAGTTCGTCGCCCTGCACGGCGCCGAGCAGGGGCAGATCGCCTTCGCCGAGCGCCTGCGCCAGAGCCTGAGGAACATCCTCAAGCGCCTCGGTGGCGAGCGCTACCAGCGTCTGGCGGCGATCATGGACGCGGCCCTGGCCGAACAGCAGCGCAGCGGCGCGGTGGATCTGCACCGCGGCTGGATCGAGGCCCTGCTCGGCGAGTACTACGATCCGATGTACGCCTACCAGCGCGCGAGCAAGGCGCCGCGCATCGAGTTCAGCGGCGAGCGCCAGGCGGTGGTGGAGTACCTGCGCGAGCGCGCACGGCGCTGAACCGCGGCGCCGGGCGGCGCGTGGATTTTTCCGACGGAGGATGCATCGATGAAGACCTGGACCCTGTTGCCGCTGCTGGTCGTGCTGCTGGCCGGCTGCGCCGGCAAGACGCTGCACCGCGCGGACTGCGCGGCGCAGCTGGACGCCGCCTGGCGCGAGCTGGACATCGCCAAGGCGGAAGGTTTCGCCGGCACGGTCAGCTACTCCAAGGCGCTGGCGCTGCTCACCGCGGCCAAGACCCAGCAGCAGGTGGAGGCCTACTCCGGCTGTCTGCGCCGCGCCGAGCGCGCCCGCTTCTACATCCGCGAGTCGCGCGCCGGCCGCTGATGCCCATCCCGGCCCCGTCGCCACGGCGGAGTCGGGCGTGTTCCGTTTCCCTGCAAGGAAGGCTGCATGCTTGCCGAATTGTTCGCCGTGATGGCGCCGGTCCTGATCGTCGCCGGCATCGGCTATGGCTGGGCCCGTTCCGGGCAACCCTATCCCACCGACTTCGTCGCGCGTCTGGTGCTCAATATCGGCACGCCCTGCCTGGTGCTGTCCACCCTCAGCCGCACTGAGGTGGACATCCAGGCCTTCGGCCAGATGGCGCTGGCCTGTGTGGCGGTGACGCTGTGCATGGGCCTGATCGGCCTGCTGCTCAGCCGCCTGGCCGGCTACGACTGGAAGGTGCTGGTGCCGGCCTATCTGTTCCCCAACACCGGCAACATGGGCCTGCCGATCAGCCTGTATGCCTTCGGCGAGGCCGGTCTGGCACTGGGGGTGGCCTTCTTCCTGATGCTCTCGGTGGGGCACTTCACCCTCGGCATGCTGCTCTCCGGCGCCGAACGCTCGTGGCGCCGCCTGCTGGTCAATCCGATCATCCTCAGCCTGTGCGCGGCGCTGCTGGTGATGCTGCTGGAGCTGCAACTGCCGCGCTGGCTGGCCAATACCGTCAACCTGCTGGGCGGGCTGTCGATTCCGATGATGCTGGTGACCCTGGGCGTGTCGCTGGCCAGCATCCGCCTGCGTCACGTCGGCGCGGGGGTTCTGCTGGGCGCGTTGCGGATTCTCTGCGGTGCGGCCATCGGCTGGGCGGTAGCGGTGGCGCTGGATCTGCCGCTGCTGGCGCAGGGCGTGCTGGTGCTGCAGTCGGCGATGCCGGTGGCGGTGTTCAACTACCTGTTCGCGGTACGCGCCAACCGCTCGCCGGAGGCAGTGGCGAGTCTGGTCATGTGCTCGACCCTGCTGTCGTTCGTGCTGTTGCCGCTGTTGCTGGCTTGGTGGCTGCCGGCGGTGGGACGCTGAGGCGTCTCAGTTGACCAGTCGGGTCAGGTTGGGCAGTACCAGCAGCAGGGTGATGGCGAAGATCGCCAAGGCGGCTTGCCGCCATTTCGCTTTGAATTTGAGCATTGCCTGGGCCTTTTATTGTTGTTGCCGGGGGCTGTGCCGGAAGATCGCCTGCAATCCGCCCTCGTTTGGCGGCGCATGGTAGCAAAGGTGGTTCGATTAACCATCTACTGGCTGTCGCTTACTCTAGATGGCTTTGCCGGCGAGGGCATGGGCGTTTGTGCTGCAAGAGATGTACGGCGGTCCGGGGTGGCTCCGGCGGCGCGGTCTGGTGACGGCCGGGATCCGGTGCAGAGCGGGCGGGGCATCCGTCCGGGTGCCGTGCCGTTAATCGGCTGGCCTGTGGCAGGAGGAAGGTGTGGCGGCCTTCCCCCTGAGTATGGCCCGAGGCTTACAGGGTTTTGCTGACCGAGACGGTGAAGTTGGCGTCGCAGAAGTCCTTCTTGCCGGCGAAGGCGGCGCAGTCGCTGCCCTTGAGGTCGGTGTCGCTGTAGGTCAGGCCGACGTCGAGACCGGCGAGGGTCTTGCTCAGACCGATCGACCAGTCGTTGTAGGAGTCCTCGTTGCCGAAGGTGGGGTCCTTGAAGTCGTAGTTGCCGTAGTGCAGGGCCAGGCCGATCTCGTAGGGCAGGGTGTATTCGTAGCCTACGTAGGTGTACAGGGTGCTGTCGCGGCCGGCGAGGTCGTTGGAGTAGGCCGCGCCGAGGGTCGCGCCGTAGGCCGACAGGCTGGCGTAGTACTCGCTGAAGTTCAGGTCCTCGTCGCCGTCGCCCGGGTATTCGTACTTGATCCAGCCGAGGTCGTAGGCGATGTCCTCGGTGATGTTGCTGGTGAAGCCGGCGTAGTAGTCGAGCTCCATCGAGGCCTCGCCGCCGAAGTCGACGTTGGAGGCCCAGGTGCCGATGTACAGGCCGCTCTCGTGGGCCACATCCAGCCCGCCCTGGATCGCCGGATCGCCCTGGGTCTGGGAAATGCCGCGGAAGATGTAATCGCTGGTCAGGGCGACGTTCATGCTGACGTCGAAGTTACCGAGCGGGCTGGCCACGGTTTCGGCGGCGGCGAAGGTGCTGCAGGCGACGGCGCCGGCGGCGGAGAGGGCGAGGGTCAGTTGCTTGAGCATGGGTACTACTCCTTGTGGTGCGAGATCGGGCGGGACCTTCCCGCTGCAGGGTCATGGCCGCTGCATTGAATGGGCGGAGTGCTCATAGCATTTACCTTGCCAGTTTTTAGAAACCCTTTTGAATCAATGGCTTGCCTGGCGGTGTGGACAGTTCTGCAGAGCCGTTCGGGGCGGATGGGCGGGGGCCTGGCGCCACCCTGGTGCGCGGGCGAGCCGTTTGCGGGCAGGCGCTGGCGCTCGCGGCGGCTATCGAGCGTCGCGGGCATCGGCCACAATGAGCGTCCGAACGAACCCGCATGGCAGGAGTCTTGCGATGAAAGAACAACTGGTGGAATTGATCACCCTGATCAGCTCGGGCTGCATGCGCGACGAGGATATCCAGCGCATCGCCGCCGAGGCCGAGCAGGCCTACGCCGATCCGCAGGCCTTCCTCGCGGCCAACCCGGACGTCAATTACGACGACAGCTTCCCGATCCCGCTGGGCGAGTGGGTGGTGGTCGGCAGCCTGCCGGACACCGTGCTGTTCCAGGCCGACCGGGCGGACGAGCTGTTTGCGCACATCGTCGAGTCCTTCGGGCCGCAGGTGGCCTTCGTGCTCAAGGCGCGCGACCTGACCAAGGCCGACCTGCTCACCGCCCTGCGGCGCATCCAGGTGCAACTGGGCAGCCTGTACCCGGAGAAGGGCGGCTATGTGCTGGTGGACTTCAGCGAGCCGCTGGACGACGAGCTGCAGGCCGTGCTGGTCTATGCCGAGGACCTGCCCCGGGTGCTGGAGCTGGCGCTGGAGATCGGTATCTACGCCGCGCCGGCCTACGAGAGCCGGCTGAGCGCCGAGGGCGACGGCGAGGACGGCTGAGCCGCGCCGTTTGCGAGTCTGCGGCCTGCAACGGGCCGCACAGCCGGCCGCCCGTGACGGGCGAGCCGGCCGGCGCCGGCGTTACGCGCCGGTCTTCTTGAGCTGCTCGAACCAGGCGGGGTCCAGGCGGGTCTGCTCGATGTCCAGGCCGCGGGCTTCCATGGCTTCCCGGAGCTGGTCGATCTCCCGCACCAGCGGCCCGAGGCCGCTGCTGTTGCCGTCCAGGCGGTGCATCTGCGTCACTCCCAGGTGATAGAAGCGCAGCAGCTTCATGGCGCTCGGCTCGCCGGCCTGCACGCCGGCGCTGACGTGGTGCATGACGTTGGTGATGCGCATCAGGTTGCGCTTGAGCTGCCAGCCGTAGACCGCCGCGGCCATCCAGGGCTGCGACCAGAGCTGCGTGCGCACCACCGCGACGGTCAGCAGCAGCCCGGCGAGCACTCCGCCGAGGTTCCAGCGGAAGTTGTCGCCGCCGGGCTCGCCGAACAGCGACACCGCCAGCATGGCCAGCGACATGGCCAGCAGGGCGAAGATCAGGATGACGATCAGCGCGCTGCGGCGCGTCTGCCGGCGGTACTCCTCCGGGTTGAACGGCTGGATCTCGAACATCATGCGATGGGGCTCCTTGCGTGAGCGGTGGGGACGGCCGGCATTATCGCCGCTGGCCGCGCCCGGCAACACCATCGCCCCGGGCAATTGCCTGCCGCGGCGGGCCTGCGCCTGTCGGGCCCTTGTTCGACCTTCGCCGCGGGACGCCGCGCCGGCCTTGGCCGGGGATTCGCCCTGTGCCTATGATCGCCACTGCCGGGCGCCCTATGCGGCGCGCCCGGCCGATAACAATAAGAACGGAGGGGTGGCAATTGATCGTTCCGCAGTATTGGGCCGAGGCCCGTGTGCAGCACAAGGGGCGCCGGCGGCAGATCACCGTGCGGCGTTTCGGCTGGTCCGACGCCAGCCAGACGGAGGCGCAGGCCCACGCCGAGCAGCGTGCCTGGCAGGCGCTGGAGGATGTGCGCGACGGCGAGCCGCTGGCGCGACGCGAACCGCGGGTGCCCTACAACGGCGCCGAGGGAGTGCCGATCCGCGAGGAGGTGGTCGAGCGCCATGGCGCGAGCGTGATCACCCGCAATGCCTATGGCGCGCGCTGCCTGAATACGCCCGATGTGCTGTTCGTCGACATCGATTTCCAGCAGGGTCCTTCCCAGCGCTTTGCCCAGGGGCTGTTCGCGGCGATCGCGCTGCCGGCGCTGCTGCTGGGCTGGCTGTTGCAGTCGGCGACGCTGCTGGCCGCGCTGCTGTGCCTGGCGCTGTTCGTCGCCAGCGTGCTGCCCGAGCGGCTGCATGGCCTGTTCCTGGCTTTCCACGGTGGCGCCGGAGCGCTGGCGCGGCGCCGGGTCGGGCGCTTCCTGGCCGCCCATCCCGACTGGAACCTGCGCCTGTACCGCACCCCGGCGGGAATGCGCGTGCTGGCCACCCAGCGCACCTTCGCCAGCGACGATCCGGCGGTGGCCGCCTGCTTCGCGGCGCTCGGCGCCGATCCGCTGTATGCGCGCATGTGCCTGCGCCAGCGCTGCTTCCGCGCCCGGCTCAGCGCCAAGCCGTGGCGCATCGGCATCGCCGGGCGGCGGGGGCTCGGTCACTGGCCGGTGGCGGCGGAGCGGCTGCCGCTGCGCCGCCACTGGGTCGAGCGCTACGAGGCCCGGGCGCAGGACTATGCGGCCTGCCGGTTCGTCGAGTCGCTGGGCAGCGGGGTGATCGACCCGGCGGTGGCCGCGGTGCTGCGCCTGCACGACGAGCTGTCCGGAGCCGGCAGCCAGCGGCCGCTGGCCTGAGGCGCGGCCCTCCCTCGCTGACGTTCATGTACTCGCGCGCCCAGGCGATGTAGTCGTCGGGGTGGGTGTAGCGGGTCACCAGTTCCGAGGAGCTCAGGCCGTTGCCGGTGGCGATGCCGCGCTGCTCGCGCAGGCTGTCGTAGGTGGCCTTGATCGCGGCGAAATAGGCGCCGTGGCCGTCCACCGCGATACGCACGCCCAGTTCGGCGAGGCGGCAGTCGTCGCGCAGCGCCGGGTTGCCGTAGGTGACCAGCATCAGCGGTACGCGCAGGCCCTCGGCGATGGCCTCCAGATGGGCGCAGTCCTGCACCCCGACCAGGCAGATGGCGTCGGCGCCGGCGGCCTGGTAGGCCTGGGTGCGCTGGATCACCTCGGCCAGCGGCTGCACGCCGGCATGGGTGCGGGCGATCAGCGCCAGCGCCTTGTCGTCGCGCACCTCCTGGGCCGCGCGCAGCTTGCCGACCCCCTCCTCGACACTGATCAGCTCATAGGACTTGCGGCCGAATTGCGCCGGCAACAGGGTGTCTTCGAGGGTCAGTGCGGCGACCCCGGCGCGTTCCAGTTCGATCACCGTGCGCATGGCGTTGAGGGCGTTGCCGTAGCCGTGGTCGGCGTCGGCGATCACTGGCAGACGGGCGACGCGGCCGATGCGGGTGGCCTGCTCGGCGAATTCGCTGAGGGTGATCAGGGCGATGTCCGGTGCGGCGAGCATCTGCAGGGATGCCACCGAGCCGCCGAGAATACCGACCTCGAAGCCGAGATCGGCAGCGATACGGGCCGACATGGGGTCGAACACCGAAGCGGTGTGGTAGCAGGCGGAGGAGTCGAGCAGGGCGCGGAAGGCGTTGCGCAACTGGTGGTGACAGGCTTTTTGCATAAGTTATTCCTGCGGCTTACGGTTTGCTATTCATTATGGCGAGGCTATGTTGCAAGACCTGTACCGAACTTGCAATCCATGGCGATGCCTCTGGCATGGGCCCTGCGGCGGTGCTGGCGCTCGTGGCGTGGCGAAAGGGCGCCGTTTCCGGCGTCGGCTGACGGCGGATATTCGCCACCCGGGTGATCGCCCCTCGGCGGGCGCGCTGCAGGTGGCTTGGAGGTATTGCCGGAGTAGCGGCTTTTCGGACGCAGGCCTGTGGGTGCCTTGTGCCATGCAGTGGTGCCACCCGTATCGGCTTGCCGCGCGGCTGGGCGCGATCGCCGGCGATGTGGCCTGTGGCTGGCGGAGGATGGTGTACGCGACCTTGTACGGCGTCTTCCAGTGCTTTTGTAGCAAGCCTAAAAAGACACTACAAAGTGATTGACGAGAGCCGGGGCAAACTTGCACGATGAACTCGCTTCCCTGACCCGGAGGCCCTGAAAAGGGTTTTCGGAGTGTGTCCGGTCAACCAGCCGGACCGTTCCGCGACTGTACTGCCCACAAGGCGGACTGATGAAGTTGGCTGGCATGTTCGCCTGTAGGGCGAGAGGTGCCGGCGAGACGTCCTCACGATGCATGCCGTGGCCGTGCCGCAGTCTTCCGGTCGGGTGTTGCAACCGCTCTGGCGTCCGCCTCCCTCCGCTTTTCCGGCCAGCCTGCCAGGGCTTCAGCGCTCTGCCTCCTGTAGCTCGCTCCGATCAGCGCTACATCAGGCTTCAGGTTGAGATTCGAATCCGCGAACGTCCGTCCGCCGCGCGTCCCACGACCCGGTGCCGGCGTTGCCGTTCGGTGAACCCGCATGCACCCGCTGCTTCTGCTCAATGACCAAAGGGGCTCATACCATGAATCTGAACAATCAACCGACCCTCGATGACCTGGCCCGCCTGTTCGCCGCCCGCAAGGACAGGCAGGACAGCCACATCCTGTGGATCTCCGAATCCGGCGAGGTGCGCCTCGACAGCCTGGCCCCGGAGATCGGCGAGGCGGAGTTCGAGAAACGCACGCCGAGCATGCGCGCCCGGCTGCGCACCTACCACCGCGGCAAGGGCTACGTCGGCAAGAAGGCCGCCGCCGACCGCGAGTTCATCGGCCGCGTGTACCAGACGCTGCAGCAGACCTGGGGTGTGGCGCGCAATCGCACCGAGGTGGCCTACATCGACCGCTACTGCTGAGCGGAAAAGCCTTCACCCGCCGGCTGTCGGCGGGCGAAGGCGTCGGCTGCCCTCAGGTCTGGGCGGCGATGAAGTGGCTCATCAGCGCCAGGGTCTGCGGCAGGGCCTCGCGGTACGGTACATGTCCGCAGTCCTCGATGAAGGCCGCCTCGCTGCGACCGCCGACCTGCTCGACGATGCGTTCGACCTGGGCGGCGCTGCCGTACTGGTCGTCGCAGCCCTGCAGCACCAGCAGCGGGCAGCGGATCGCCGGCAGCAGGTACTCGATGTTCCAGTGGCGGAACCAGGGGCTCAGCCAGGTCTGCGACCAGGCCTCGAACAGCGCCGTGCTGCGTTCGCCGTGGTAGCGCGCCAGCCCCTGCAGCTTGCCGAGCTGCCAGGCCTCGACGGCGCGGCGGATGCCATCGAGGGTCATCGGCTCGACGAACACATGGGCCGCGACGGTGATCGCCGCGCGCAGCAGCGGCGGACGCTCCGCGGCGTGCAGCAGGGCGATGCTGCCGCCGTCGGAGTGGCCGATCAGCAGGTAGGGCTGGCCGGCGATCAGCCTGGCCAGCACGTCGGGCAACTCCTGCAACGCCGCCGCATGCAGGTAGTGCAGGGTGCGCGGGACGTCCGTCGCCGGCGAGCGGCCGTGGCCGCGCCGGTCGTAGAGCAGTCCGCGGCATCCGCTGAGCGCACACAGGCGCTCGGCGAAGTCGCTCCACATCGCCGTGCAGCCGAGCCCCTCGTGAAGGAATACCAGCCAGGGGCGCTGCGGATCGCCGTCGATCAGGCGGTGGTGCAGGGCATCGTTGTCCATCGAATGGCTCTCCGTGTCAGGGCTGCGCGAGTTTTTGCGGCGCACGCGGGGCGAAGCGCGCCAGTTGCATCTCGTGCAGGCGGCTGAGGGTGCGGCGGAAGGCGAAGGTCAGGCCGCCTTCGACATACAGCTGCTCCAACGGGACCTGTGCCTCCAGGTAGAGCGGTACGCGGCGGTCGTAGCATTCGTCGACCAGGGCGATGAAGCGCCGCACGCTGTCGTCGTGTACCGAGAGTGCCGGCAGCTGGCGGTCGCCGGCTGCCACCCGGCGGGCGCCGTCCTCGGTGCCGCGGGCGATGCGCGCGGCACGCTGCGGCGCGCTTAGGCGCGGCAGGTCGCCGAGCAGGATGGCCGGGAAGCGGTCGCACAGGGCGATGAAGTCGAACGCCGACAGCGCCTGCTGGCAGAGGTCGGCGTAGCGGCACCAGAGTGCCGCCGGGCTATGGCGCAGGCTGTGGATGCGCCGCAGGCCGATGTTCACTGCGCCGTCGGCCACCGGCAGGCCCGCGCTCAACTGCGCGAAGACCGACTCCAGAGCGCTGGGTCGGCCGGGCTCGGCGATCCAGTAGCGCTGGTGGTGCGCGCCGGGGTGCCGGCGATGATCGGCGCCGCCATCCACCGCGAGGACCTGCATGTGCCGTTCGAGAGCGGCGATCGCCGGCAGGAAGCGCTCGCGGTTGAAACCCTCGGCGTACAGCTGGCCGGGCGGCTGGTTGGAGGTGGCGACCACCGTCACCTGTTCGACGAACAGCGCCTGCAGCAGCGGGCCGAGCAGCATGGCGTCGCCGATGTCGCTGACGAACAGCTCGTCGAAGCACAGCACGCGGACCTCGCCGGCCAGCTCGCGGGCCAGCGCCGGCAGCGGGTCGGCGGTGCCGCCGAGCTGGAACAGGCGACGGTGTACCCAGCGCATGAAGTGGTGGAAGTGCTGGCGCCGCGCCGGCACCTGCAGGCTGGCGTGGAACTGGTCCATCAGCCAGGTCTTGCCGCGCCCGACCGGTCCCCACAGATACACCCCGCGCGGCGCGGCGCCCTGCCGATGCCGATGCAGGGCTGCGTGGCAGCCGTCCAGCACCTGCGCGGCGCGCAGCTGCGCCTCGTCCGCCTGGAAGCCGCCGGCGAGCGCCGCCCGGTAGGCGGCCAGTGGCGAGGGTGCGGTATCGCAGGTGGCGCTGTGGGGCATGGACGGTTCTCGCACGGGCGGCCGGGACGAGCGGGCATCATAACCGCGCGGCGGCAGCGTGACGATGTGCGCGGCGACTGCCTGTTGCGCGCGCACTGGACAAGCGGTCGCCCGGCCGCGCATAACGGAGAGCGACGCGGCCCTGGATGGCGGGCCGCACTTTTCGCATGCCTGAATGGAGATGGATGAATGGCGACTTTTCCCCTGACGACTCGCCCGGCGCTGCTCGTCGCCGCGCTGGCCTGCGCCGCCCTGGGCGCGCCGCCGATGGTGGCCCAGGCGGCCCCGGTGGCCCAGCAGCAGACCCAGGTGCCCGGCTTCTACCGCATGGCGCTGGGCGAGTTCGAGGTGACCGCGCTGTACGACGGTTATGTCAACCTGGATACCCAACTGCTCAAGGGCGCCAGTGCCGAGGATATCCAGAGCCTGCTGGCGCGGATGTTCGTCGAGTCGGGCGGCGGTGTGCAGACCGCGGTCAACGCTTACCTGATCAACACCGGCAGCCAGCTGGTGCTGGTCGATACCGGCGCCGCGCAATGCTTCGGGCCGACCCTCGGCGGCATCCTCGGCAACATCCGGGCGGCGGGCTACGAGCCGGCGCAGATCGACAGCGTGTTGCTGACCCATCTGCATCCCGATCATGCCTGCGGCCTGCTGGACGAAGCCGGGCGGCCGGCCTTCGCCGCAGCGCAGGTGCATGTGCCGCAGGTCGAGGCCGACTACTGGCTGAGCGAGGCGGTGGCGGCCCAGGCGCCGGAGGGGCGGCGCGGCATGTTCGCGATGGCGCGGGCGGCGGTGGCGCCCTATGTCGCCGAGGGACGGCTGCAGGTCTATGGCGAGGCGGGGCCGCGGATTGCCGGGGTCAGCCCGGTGGCCACGCCCGGACACACGCCCGGACACAGCGCCTATCGGTTCAGCTCCGGGGCGCACAGCCTGCTGGTCTGGGGCGATATCGTGCACAGCCATGCGGTGCAGTTCGCCCGCCCGGCGGTAGCCATCGAGTTCGACGTCGACCGTGAGCAGGCCATCGCCACCCGCCGCCAGGTATTCGCCGATGTGGCGCGCGAGCGCCTGTGGGTGGCCGGCGCTCACCTGCCGTTCCCCGGCATCGGCCATGTGCGCGCCGAAGGCGAGGGCTACGCCTGGGTGCCGGTGGAGTACGCGCCGTTGCGCGCGGCGCCCTGAGCCGGCGAGTCCGCCGCCGTGCAGACAGCAAAAAGCCCGCACGGGGCGGGCTTCTCACCTATGGGGTCGCTGTTCCTTCAGCTGGGGAGGGATGTTGCCCTCGCGGGTGTGAAGAAAACGTGAAGGCGCCCCGTGCCTGCTTCACAGAACGCCGAATACCTTCTTCGCCAGGCTGGTGGCGGCACCAGCCGGATTTTCGCGGATGCTTGCCTCCTGTTCGGCGATGACCCGGAACAGGCCGTCGAGGGCCTGCTCGGTGACATAGTTCTCGATGCTGGCGTTCTTGGCGTCGAGGGCGCCGAAGGTGGCGGCCTTGCCGGCGAAGGCGTTGTACTGCTGCGCCAGGCCGACCCGGTCGGTGGCCTGCTTGACGATGGGCAGGAAGCGGGCGCGGATCTGCTCGCGGCTGCTGCGCGACAGGTACTGGGTGGCGGCGTCCGGGGCGCCGGCGAGAATGCCCTTGGCGTCGCTGATGGTCATCTTCTGCACCGCCTCCAGCAGCAGCGCCTGGGCCTGCGGCACGGCCGCTTCGGCCGCGGTGTTCATGCTCGCTTCGAGCTGCTCGATCTGCGCGCCCATGCCCATCATCTTCATGGTGCGCGCCACCTTGCCGAGGTTGCCCGGCAGCTCGATGCGCACCTCCGGGTCGCTGGCGAAACCGCCGGGCTTGCCGAGCTGCTGCACGGCGATCCGCGCGCCTTGGCCGAGGGCGTCCTTGAGGCCGCCACTGGCATCGCTCTGGCTGAGGTCGGCGAGGGAGAAGGCGAAGGCATTGGCGCAGAGCGCAAGGCCGGCGAGCAGGGCGGTGAGGCGGCGCATGGTGGGCAGTCCTGTGGCGGGGGAGAATGGCCTTATCATAGCAGCGCGCCGCTGCGGGCCGTGGAGCGGAGCGCTCGGGGACGAGGCGCTCCTGGGTGCCTTGGGCCGTCGTGAGTCTTGAGGGCGCCGGTGACGCCCGCCACCGTGAGTGGCTCGCGGGGCTTTGCCTGTCGCATGCGGTTGCCTGCCGCGCTGGCGAGCACGTCGGGGGCGTGGAGCCGCTACAGGTGCTTGTCCCGGTTGTACGGGGGCAAGAGAGGCGGGCGCGGGCGTGCAGGTCCGCGTCTTGCGCAGAATGCAACGGCACGCCCCGGAGTTCTGTGTGGTGGCCCTTCAGGAGATTCCGATGTCGCGCATTGTCACCCTGACCCTCAATCCGGCGATGGACCTGTCCACCACCGCCGCCCGGGTCGAGCCGACCCGCAAGCTGCGCTGCAGCCTGCCGCACTACGATCCGGGCGGCGGCGGGATCAACGTGGCGCGTGTGGTGGCCACCCTCGGCGGCGACGCACTGGCGGTGTATCCGGGCGGCGGGCCGTTCGGCGACCTGCTCGAGCGCACCCTTGCCGGGCTGGGTGTGCCGCAGCGGCGCGTGCCGATCGCTGGCGATACCCGCGAGAGCTTCACTGTCGACGAGGGCGCCTCCGGGCTCCAGTACCGCTTCGTGCTGCCCGGCCCGGAACTGTCAGCGGTGGAGCAGCAGGCCTGCCTGGACGCCATCGCCGCGCTCGATCCGCGGCCGTCCTGGTTGGTGCTCAGCGGCAGCTTCCCGCGCGGGGTGGCGCCGATGTTTTTCGACCAGGTGGTCGCGCTGGCGCAACGTATCGGTGCGCGGCTGGTGCTCGACTGCTCGGGCGAGGCGTTGCGCCATGCCGGCCAGCGCGGCGCCATCCATCTGCTCAAGCCGAGCCTCAGCGAGCTGGCCACGCTGGCGGGTGGCAAGGTGGAGGGCGTGGCGGCTCAGGAAGCGGCGCTGCGCGAACTGATCGGGCGCGGCGTGGCTGAGGTCATAGTGCTGTCGCTGGGCGGCGAGGGCGCCGTGTTGGCCAGCAAGGAGGGCATCGAACGTTTCGCGCCGCTGGACGTGCCGGTGTGCAGCGCGGTGGGCGCGGGGGACAGCATGGTCGGCGCCATGGTCCTGGCCCTGAGTCGTGGCTGGAGCCTGCCGGCGGCGGTGCGCTACGGCATCGCCGCCGGCTCGGCGACCCTCATGCGCCCGGGCACCGAGCTGTGCCGGGCGGAGGATGTCGAGCGGCTGTACCGGGGGTGAGAGGTAGGGTGGACAACTCGCGCAGCGATTGTCCACCACGGACCGGCTCCAAGGTGGGAAATGCCTTCGGCAGTTTCCCACCCTGCCCGTGGATCAGCTGTCGCCCTTGGCTGCCTTCGCCGGTAGTAGGCCGTCGGCACGGAACATCGCCTTGATGCCGCGGATCGCCTGGCGGGTGCGGTCGAGGTTCTCGATCAGCGCGAAGCGCACATGATCGTCGCCGTAGTCGCCGAAGCCTATCCCCGGCGAGACGCAGACCTTGGCCTCGGCCAGCAGCTTCTTGGAAAACTCCAGCGAGCCGAGGTGGGCATAGACTTCGGGGATCTTTGCCCAGATGTACATCGCCGCCTTGGGCTTCTCGACCATCCAGCCGATTTCGTGCAGGCCCTTGACCAGCAGGTTGCGCCGCTCGCAGTAGGTGTCGGCGATGTCGCGCACGCACTGCTGGTCGCCTTCCAGCGCGGCGATGGCGGCCACCTGCAGCGGGGTGAAGGTGCCGTAGTCGTGGTAGCTCTTGATCCGCGCCAGGGCGCTCACCAGTTCCTGGTTGCCGACCATGAAGCCGATCCGCCAGCCGGCCATGTTGTAGCTCTTCGACAGGGTGAAGAATTCCACGGCGACGTCCTTGGCGCCCGGCACCTGCATGATCGACGGCGCCTTCCAGCCGTCGAAGACGATGTCGGCGTAGGCCAGGTCGTGCACCACCAGGATGTCGTGCTGCTTGGCCAGCGCCACCACGCGCTCGAAGAAGTCCAGCTCCACGCATTGCGCGGTGGGGTTGGAGGGGAAGCCGATGATCATCATCTTCGGCTTGGGAATCGCCTCGCGGATCGCCCGCTCCAGCTCGGCGAAGAAGTCGACGCCGGGCACCAGCGGCACCGAGCGCACCTGGGCGCCGGCGATCACCGCGCCGTAGATGTGGATCGGGTAGCTGGGGTTGGGCACCAGCACGGTGTCGCCGTGGTCGAGGGTGGCCAGCATCAGGTGCGCCAGGCCTTCCTTGGAGCCGATGGTGACGATGGCTTCGCTGTCCGGGTCGATGTCGACCTGGTAACGGTCCTGGTACCAGCGCGAGATGGCGCGGCGCAGGCGCGGGATGCCGCGCGAGGTGGAATAGCCGTGGGTGTCTTCGCGCTGGGCGACCTGCACCAGCTTGTCGACGATGTGCGGCGGGGTGGCGCCGTCGGGGTTGCCCATGCTGAAGTCGACGATGTCCTCGCCACGGCGGCGAGCGGCCATCTTCAGTTCGGCGGTGATGTTGAAGACGTAGGGGGGGAGACGATCGATGCGCGCAAAGCGGCGCTTGCCGTGTTCGGCCATGATTTCCTCGAAGTACGTAAGCGCCCGGAACCGTCCGAGCGACGTTGGCCAGTGCGCTGGCCTGCGTCGGCGACGATACGCCGGCCGGATGACGTCTGTCGAGAGGCCAGATGGCCTTTCCGCCGTCCGCAAAGCAGAAGCCCCGCACGGGGCGGGGCTTCTGCTTACAGCGGTCTAGCGCTTACCAGGCTCAGGCCTGCAGCACCGGGATGTTGGCCTTGGCAGCCGCATCGCGGTATTCGGCCATCTGGTCGAAGGACAGGTAGCGATAGATGTCGGCAGCCATGCTGTCGATGTTCTTCGCGTATTCCATGTACTCCTCAACGGTCGGCAGCTTGCCGAGGATGGAGGCGACAGCCGCCAGCTCAGCAGAAGCCAGGAACACGTTGGTAGCGTCGCCCAGGCGGTTCGGGAAGTTACGGGTCGAGGTGGAGACCACGGTCGAACCGGTCTGTACGCGCGCCTGGTTACCCATGCACAGCGAGCAGCCCGGCATTTCCATGCGCGCGCCAGCCTTGCCGTAGATGCCGTAGTAGCCTTCCTCGGTCAGCTGGTGGGCGTCCATCTTGGTCGGCGGAGCCAGCCACAGACGGGTCGGAATGCCACCCTTGACCTTGTCCAG
>RRZT012248556.1_pt1 | contig 22574 bp, 24 predicted proteins | sample 2165551 | NCBI WGS metagenome assembly RRZT01 (sample SAMN10456910, study PRJNA506462) | wastewater metagenome | biome: wastewater; feature: sludge; material: wastewater sludge; isolation source: wastewater sludge with Escherichia coli K12::gfp cells carrying plasmid... | place: USA: Moscow, Idaho... | reverse complement strand
TCAAGGTCCTTGGATCTCAAGGCAAGGACTTCTCCGATGCGCAAGCCGCAAGTGACCTGAATGGTTAAGGCCGCCCTGGCCCACGGCTCCTCGACCGACTTGAGAAAGCGATCGACCTCTACCAGTGATAGAGATTGCGGCTCGCGGGCCCGGTCAGGCGCCCCGGCGCCCCGCAGCGTGCAAGGCGTCACGTCGATCATCTCAGCCACGACCGCGTCATCGAAGACGGATACGAGTAGCTCATAGGCCTTGCCTCCTTGTGTTCGGGTCCTGCTAGGTGGTCCGTTCCAGCGCCAAGCATGGACGTGGATTCGCCTGACTTCAGTAATCCTCATGTCCCCCAGCTCAGTACCGTCGAGGTTGAGCCGAACCAGCTTGCGATAGTTGTCCGCCGTGGTCTGCTTGATCGGTCGGCGGCTGCGGTTCTGCCGCTCAGAAATACAGCTGGCGACCCACTGACTCACCGTCGGTACGCTCGCTGAGATCTCCGCCGCGCGCTCCTCAGCCACGGCCCGCGCGGCCGCCGCACGGATCGCTTCCTTGGCGGCCTCGGCCCGAGCCGCAGGGCTCGTCCACGTTCCGTACTCAATCAGCCTCCGCTCAGCCGCGACCCATGCATTCGCGTCGATCTTGTGCGTGAAAGTTGCGGGCGCATTCTGACGCTTTCCATCGGGGCCGACGTAGCTCGCCTGGTAGCGGTTGCTAGGTAGCTTCCGGATCCTGCCGAATCGCATGACGCTCAGCACCACCCTTTGATGCAGGCCCAAGCGGTCCCGAACCACTCGCAGCAACCCTGCCATCCGGTCTGGGAGTGCGTTGCGGCCCAACGCCGCATCGACTGCGCAGTCATCTGTAACAACACAAGCTCCGTTCTCACATTTGGTCTGCCGCCAGGCACACACACCACCTAGAACCCGATCCGAACCCGGCCACAGCGCAGCTGCCCGCCACGTTTCCCGTCCACCGAGAGCGGCCTGTCCCTTTCCCACCAAGCCCCGAGTTCCCACCAAGCGCCGAGCCCGCGGGGTCCGTGAACTCCCCCGCCGGAGGCAGGTTCGCCGAACTGAAGAGGCGGACTGCACCAACCAGCACCGCTTCAGCGGATCACTCACAACTCTCGCAGCGACTTCGGAATCGCCGCCCTTGCTGGCTGAGCGATGGCAGGCGCACGCGCACCGAGCTTGTCGCAGCCACGCTGAACGCAGCGTGGCACGAGCGGCTCGCTGCCCAGTCGACGGAGTCGATCGGCTCGTCGGGCGCTATTGCCCTGGCCGAGTCGTTCAACGCGGCCCCGAAACGCGAGCTGTTCGAGCGACGTTCCGGTGCCCGACCCACCGACGATCTACCGGGCGGCGTTCCCGCGCCCCCGCCGCCGCAGGCACCCCACTATCGGCAATATGACCCCAAAAGGCCTATGGGACGGCCGTATCCACTACGCTCACGAAAGCGGCATAGCCGAGGTGACACGATGTCTATGATCCCGGGCCAAGACCCAATCGCCGACAACGCCACCGGGAGCCAAGGCAACAACAGGAAGGGGAGAGAGTGAGCACTCTATCGACGATGACGTTGGTCGTGGAGGACGGTGTTGCGGTCGTTGAGTTCGACGCCGACCACACCATGAATCCGTTCAGCCAAGCGCGCATGCGCGAACTGCTGGCGCTCGTGGCCAAGATCGAGGCAGACGATTCCGCTGGTGCGATCGTTCTCTACGGTGGCCAAGGGCGCTCGTTTGCCGCAGGAGGTGATTTCAAGGAGACCTCGCAATTCGACACTGACCCAGCCGTAGATTCCTGGATCGATGACATCACGGACCTCTACACGGGTCTGCTCCGCGGCGCCAAGCCGATCGTCGCGGCGGTCGACGGCTACTGCATCGGGCTTGGCATGCAGATCGCACTGTGCGCGGACCTGCGCGTCGGCAGTGAAACCTCAACCTGGGTGATGCCAGAGCTTAAGCTTGGAATCGCGTGCACGTTCGGTGGCTACATGCTTGAGACCGTGGTGGGTCGGAGCGTGATGCAGGCCATGGTCTTCGGATGTGACGCCTGGCCAGCGCCCCGGGCCCTGACTGATGGCCTCATGCACGAAATGGTGCCAGCCAGCCAGGTCCGCAGTGTGGCACTCAAGCGAGCGAGCGCCCTGGCATCGTGGACGCCTGCCGCTGTCCGCAGTACTCGTCCGCAGGTCAACGAACAGTTCGTCGCCGGTCTGGAGTGGTGCCGTGACCGGGGAAAGAACGCGCACCGCCAGGCCTTCGGGGCGGGAGACGCTCAGGAACGGATGAAGCAGGTGCTCAATAGGAGCAAGAGTTGAGCGCGACCGCGTGGGTGTCTGCGGGAACGATTCGCGTAGCCGGACGTCCGGTAGAGGCAACAGGCCCGTTCGTTGTGCAGGCTGAACGCGATAGTCGATTTGGCGACTGGCAGGCCCACGGGCTCGGGCTCTCGTGGACAGCTCTCCCTGAAAGGCTGGCTGGTGGTCGGCCCGGCACCCGTATCGACGTAACCCCGATGTGCGTCACCGCGACCACATCGGACCTGAACGAGACACCCCTGAGTCTAGTCACCGCCCGTGATGGGCAGGCGGTGTGCACCGACTTGGTTGTCGCACATCAGCTCAGCGACGAAGTCGGCGGCCACATCCGGACACTCGACCCCGGCATCACGGTCACTCTCCACCGCGACGGTCGACTCCAGGAGGAGCCTCGTGACGACTGGCTGATAGCCGCCTTGGAATCCCCAGTGCTTGATGACCCTGAACTGGCCGGAACGCAACTACTGGAGATGTTAGCTGGGGCCATCAACGATGCGATTCCGCCAGGAGCTAGGGAGGTGGCTGTCCTGCTATCGGGAGGGATCGACTCTGGCAGTGTCGCGACAGTCGCAACTCACCATGGTCTGGGCGTGGTGTGCTACAGCGCAGGAACCCCTTGGGGCGATGAGCATGACGACGCTGCCGAGCTGTGTCGACACCTGGGCGTCGAGCATCGACGGATCGATCTCTCACTTAAGCAGATCCTAAATGCCATTCCCCTAGCCATCCGCTGGCTTGGGCATGCGGAACCTGACAAGGTGGACATCGCCGTTATCGGAACCGCCATGGCCGCGTCTGATTGCCTCGACCACGCCATCGTGTTGACAGGTTACGGAAGCGACCTCATCAACCTAGGGCTTCCGGGGCCACACGCTCTTGAAGATCCTGAATCCGAGCTTCCTGGGCTTCGACAGGGTCTCGAAGACGCGCGTCGTAGCGGTGAGCTGTCGGGCCAGTTCTACCGCGCCAGCGGCCGCCTCCTGGTGCACCCGTACTGGCACCCCCGCGTCATAGAGCACTGTCTCAGTGTGACTCCCCGCGTAAAGCTCTGGCGCGGCCGCGAGAAGGGACACCTCCGGCAGGCCATGTCGCGTATCGTTCCTGACGCCGTCGCGTGGCGCGCAAAGGTCGCTGTGCACCACGGAGGCGGCCTCCAGGCAGGTCTTGGCGAGTACTTCGGCGGGCGGGAGGCCAAGGCACGCGCCTATGAGGCGATTCTGCGTGACCTGAAACTCGAGGCTGTCTGACATGTGCACCGTTGCATGGCGAGCCGACCCGTCGGCATCAGCCCTGGATCTCCTCGCGATCCGAGATGAGTTTCTCGACCGCCCGACAGACCCAGTAGACACCTGGTGGCCCGACAGATCTGTCCGTCTTGTGGGTGCACGAGATCGCCAGGCGGGTGGCACGGCCCTCGCGATGGATGTCGAAGACGGCAGAGTGGCTGTTCTCGTCAATGCTCCCGGCAAAGCCACTAGTGCGCCGATTGCGAGCCGCGGGTGGCTTCCTCTGGAATGGATGCGTGAGTACGCGCCGTGGCCCGAGTTTTTTCCCAACCATCCCGGGTTTCACCTGCTGACCATCACGCGCGGAGTGGTGGCTGTACAAACGTGGGACGGCACGCAGCTAGTCGCGACTGAGACCACACTGGGAGAGCATGTCCTCACGTTCGCTGGTCTCGACGCCCGCCAACACGAACGAGGCCAGGCTGTCGTCGCGGCGCTGCGACGCACGGGGCACGACGACCCGCCATGGAAATGGTCAGACGCCCTCAATCACGGCCGGGTTCGGCCACACCGCTACCTCAATAGACTGTACGGCACCGTCGGAGTGACTGCCATCCGCTGGAGGCGAGGTGGATGGAGAGCTCTTCAACTGGCGTCCGGCGGACAGTGGACACTGGTGGCGCAAGGAGGGCACACATGACCGAGGATTTCACGACCGCGCTTCTGGAAGCCCACCACGATGGAGTCGTCGTCCCCGCGTCGCTCGCTGGGCGCCCCATCGCTTCCCAGACCCGACATCTGCTCACCATTGATGGCAGTGCCGTGGTTGTCGGAGTGGCGAATGACCTTGTTCAGACCCGGATGGTCCAGCGCACGAGCGCAGCGCTGGAGCAGCTCCGCGAGATACCAGAGACCGCGTGGTGGCCGATCTTCCCCCGCGCGGCCGACCTCGTCGAGGAGTGGTTACGCGCAGGGCGACTGGAACCGCTCCTCGCAGCGGCCTCAGCGACCAGTGGTCTCCCGGTGGGTCGGCTAGTGAAAGGCCTCCGTCGAGTAGTCGAGATTCTGCGCACGATCCGTCGGACTCTCGCGGCCCAAGCTCCGGGCGGTGACGTGCGAGCTTATGCGACCGGTATCACTAACTATTCATGGGCACTTTTGCCGGCAGGCCGAAACTGTCTGGTACGGGTACCCGACAACTTCCCTACCATCGCGGTCGAGTGGTTCCAGGTGATCGCTGCCCGGCGTCCGGTTATTGTCAACACCAGCGACGGCGATGTCGTTCTATCAGCCATACTCGTCGCCGCCCTATACCGCTCAGGCATTCCGCCCGAAGCGCTCGCGCTCGTCCACGGGTCGGCTGCGACAGCTTACCGCCTCGCCGACCAACTCATATGGCCAGGAGAGGATGTGCCTGCCGGTGCCCAAACGCGTGCGAAGACCTATCACTTCGGCAGAAGCAAAGCCTTACTGGCATCAGGCATCCTGACCGACGATGTTGCCGAGCGTGTCACTCGGCTAGCCTTCGAGGGATGCGGTCGGTTGTGCACCAACGTGAGTTCGCTGGTGGTTCTGGGTGGGATTGTTGAGGCCGAGGCTGCAGCTAGTGTACTCGCCCGGCACTTCTCAGCTATCCGGTCCCATGACGGATGGCACTCTGATTCTCGCGTGGCTGCCTGGGCTGACCGAGATATAGCAACGACCCTCGTCAGCATGATAAAACGAGAAGTGGCGGCCGGCGCACGTGACATCACAGCGGAGGTGACCGGGCTACCGTTGATCATCGAGACTGACGGAGTAGTAATCTTGCGACCGACGGTACTGCTAACCAACGTTGGCTCCCCGTTGTTTGGTACCGAACTCCCGTTCCCGTTCACAGCGGTGGCGCCGATCGGTGCAGACGGGCTCATTCCCGCATGCGCAAACTCATTAATCGTGTCAGTCTTGCCTACCGGCGACGCCGACAGCGAGCTACTCAGTCGGATACTGCTTGAACCAACCATCACCAAGGTGTTTGCTGGTGCAGATTTCGATAGGGGCTATGTGCCGGAAGACCCTCAGGAGGGTTATCTCATCGACTACCTGTTCCAAAAAAAGGGGATCGCCGGCTGGGCGCTTCCTCCCAACCGGAAGGAGGCTCATGAGCCCACTACACTGGCCTAGCGCCGAGGAAATATCCGCCGTGGTCACTCGACATCTGGATTCCGCCACGGGCGCACCGTTCTGGATTGATCGCAATCGCGCGCTGGCGGGTGCCGACTGTTCCTTCACGACTCTGGATGCAGTGGACGCCGCGATCGGCTTTCGTGACGAAGAAGACCAACAGGGCTACGAAGAGGCGACTCGTCGACGCTCGGTGTGGCACTTCGTTCCACGTGACGCCCCCGCCCATCGTGAGGCCCTATGGGTATCGCAGACCGGCGGAACCACCGGCTTACCAAAACACGGCACCTGGGGCGCCGACTATTGGGCGTTTGTGCTGCAGTTCACGGATCTCTTCCTCAACCTTCACGACGTGCCAAGCGATCTCGACTGGCTATTTGTGGGGCCAATGGGCCCCCACACCACAGGGCGTCTAGCAGTCGACATCGCTCGGAACCGCGGTGGAGCCTGCTTCTCGATCGACCTCGATCCCCGGATCGTCAAGATCTTTGGCGAGGAGGGAATGCGGCAGGCATACGACCGTTACGTTGACCATATCTGGGACCAGGTGAACGCTGTACTCGAGTCACAGGCAGTGGGCATCCTGTTCTGTACGTCACGGTTGCTGGAACAGCTACCCGGTCGCGTCGATATCGATCGTTTGCGGCGACAGCTCAAAGGTATCGTTCACGCTGGCACGACGATGTCCACCGAGAGTCACAAATTGCTGCGCGAGGATGTCTTTCCCGGTGTACCGATCGTCGGCATGTACGGCACTTCAACGACAGGTATCAGCTATCAGAAACCTTTCGAACCAGAGGACGACTACCGGGTCGTCTACGTACCCAGCGCTCCGCAGCTGCTGCTTGATGTCGTCGACCGAAATGGGGCACCCGTTGCGTACGGCAACGAGGGTCAGGTGAGGGTCTGGCGTCTGAGCCGGGACCAGTTCCTCCCGGGATTCTTTGAGCGCGACCGTGCAACCCGAGTAGAACCGTACGGTGCGACCGCGGACATGTTTCCATGGCCGTGGATCGGCGACCCCTACAGTCCCGAGTTCACCGTATTGGGCCGAGTAGAAGGGGTTTACTGAGCCATGAGAGTGTTGCTTGTTTGGCCGCGTAACCTGACTACCGCGCTTAACGACGACATGAGTTGCTGTGAGCCACTCCCCCTCGAATACCTCGCCAGCGCTCTGGTCGACCGCCACGAAGTGATCATCCACGACGAGCGGCTCGACGGTTCGTTACACGATTGGGCGGCCTACAACGAGCCACCGGACGTCGTTGGCATCGCGATTCCCTACACCATAAGCGTGCCGTCGTCGCGGCGTGTCAGCCAAGAGGCACGGGCCCTGTGGCCGGACGCGGTGCTCGTTCTCGGAGGGCATCATCCCACCGTCACAAATCGATGGATGGATGGCTTCGACGCGCACTGGGTGATACGCGGCGAAGGTACACAGATCCTCTCGCAACTAGTCGACGCGCTAGCTCAGAAGAAGCAGATTCCAGTCATGGCTGGTCTGACCCCCTATGGCGCCACTCCGCTGCCGCTGGCATCGAAACCACCGCTGAGCCAGCTGGAGACCACGCCGCTCCCAGACAGGTCGCTTCTCAAACGAAATCAGCTCAGCTACTTCCACTCGAATTACCGCCCAATCGCCACCATGCGTTTCAGCGCCGGCTGCCCGCACACGTGCAACTTCTGTGTCCTATGGAAATTAACCGGGCAGCGGTATCTGGTGAAAACAATCGACCGTGTACTCGCAGAGCTCGATCAAATATCGGTACCCAATGTCTACGTGGTGGACGACGAGGCCTTCATCCAACCCGTTCGCATGCGTGAATTGGCTTCGGCCATTGAGTCTGCGGGATTCTCTAAGCGCTTCCACATGTATCTGCGAACCGATACAGCCCTCCGAAACCCGGATGTCATCGAGCAGTGGGCACGGGCCGGACTGGACTCGGTCCTGGTAGGCGCCGAGTCGACGAGCGAGGAAGAACTCAGCTCCTATCACAAGCGCACCAAACCAAGCCAGACGCACGAAGCGATGCGGTTGTTCCACGAAAACGGGGTACGGGTCCGCGCCAACTTCCTCGTCGACCCCGCCTGGGGCGAAGGGGAGTTCGATAGCCTCGAACGTGCTGTAGTCGAGCTCGACATAGATACTCCGAGCTTCTCCGTACTCACGCCCCTGCCAGGTACCCAGCTGTTCGAAGAGATCAGCTCGCAGATTCGTACTGATAACCCGGAGATGTTCGACCTATACCATTCCGTGTTGCCTACCCGGCTAGCACCTGAGCGCTTCCATGACCGGATGGCCCAGCTACTGGAGACAGCTGCGGGGCGTAGCGCCGACGGTTCCCAATCGATCTTCTACTTTGGGGACGATAGCGCCTTCGGCCGGATGCTGCAGGACATCAGAACCCGTTGGGAGCCTGCCCTCGCCTTGGACCTAGGATAAGTTGGTTCACAGCTTTTGCGCATCGCCCTCACTCGCTCAGAAGGGCGTACGCCATCTCGCAAACAATTCCCGCTTAAGCTTCCCGAAGCGGCGGCACACCATCGATCTCTAGATAATAATGAACTAAAGCGACTTCTTCTCCTGAAGGGGCAACCTCTAGGACAGTGCTTCCTTCAACGAACCCGGCCCACGCGAGGACCCATCGCGACGCCCTGTTTTCAGGCACCGTCCGCGCTCGAAGCTCTGTAAAACCGCAGCTCCGCACAAACTTAACAGCGGCGTCGAGCGCCGCAGCAGCGCTCCCCCTCCCTCGACGAGACGGCAGCAACCAGAGGCCAGCTTCGACCGACCTGTCGATCGGGTCAAACAACACCAAACATCCCACGAACTCGTCGGTCGCCGCGTCTGCCACGGCGAGAACCGCGAGATTTCCATGCTTAATGCCGTCATTGATCCTCGTGTCGATCAATTCAAGCACCCTCGCTTCCGAATAGTCCGATTCCGGAAGATGCGCGAAACGACGAACGAGAGGGTCTCGGGTACCCAGTGAAAACAGCTTAGCGTCATCAGCGCGCATTACGCGAAGCACCACCGGACCGGATCGAGTCGGTAAGTTCCCAACATCGATTCTCAAAGGTATTCACCACCTATCCTGGGCAGTCTGCATTCCAACCGCAACCTACGGTTTTCCCGTTCAGGTCGTGTAGTCAGAATTAAGCCGAACATATCCTTCCGTAAGATCGCAACCGTACACCGTAAACACGCCCTCCGAAATGCCGAGATCTATGCGCACCGAAATCGTGTCTCCGGAGAGATAGTGACGCAGCTTCGACAAGTCGTCTGCCGTCACTAGGTTTGGATATACGAGAATTTCTCCAAACCAGATCGAAACACGAGACGGCTCAATATCAATGTCAGACTCGCACTTGCCAATTGCCATAGTCACCCTACCCCAGTTCGGGTCAGCGCCATGAATGGCAGTCTTGACCAGCGGTGAGTTTACTACCGTCTTACCGACGCGCTTGGCCTGGGCCCGATCGCGGGCACCAGAAACAGTAACCTCCAGCAGTTTCGTGGCCCCTTCTCCGTCCCGTGCGATCTGTTTCACCAAATCAAGAGCACAGTCGTGTAGTGCCGACTCGAAAGCATTGATATCCACCGGCCCAGCCTCGCCGTTCGCAATAATCGCCGCCGTGTCGCTAGTAGATGTATCGGTATCGATACTCACCGCATTAAAAGTCGTCTCAACTACCCTCCGAAACACTAAATCAAGTTGACGCGCCGGGATCTTCGCATCGGTGAAAAAGAAGGCTAGCATCGTAGCCATGTTGGGTTCGAGCATCCCAACACCCTTAGCAATGCCAAGCACCACGGCATCGCCAACACGCCGGGACTGAATCTTGGCGTGCGTATCCGTCGTCATAATCGCTCTCGCACAGGCAGCGAAATCCACTGATTTGAGCGACGTTTCAGTTTCACCTAGTCGTTGCCGGACCGTCCCCATTGGGTACTGGACGCCAATGACCCCTGTCGACGCGACCAAGATTCGGTCTGGAGGGCAAGACGCGAGGCGCGCTACACGCTCTCGTATCTCCAAAGCGTTGGCTAGCCCTTCATCACCAGTCGCGACATTCGCGTTCTTCGAAAGAGCGACTATACCGCGGACACTGCTTAGATCGATCCCGCGGTTGAGTAAAACGCTAGGGCCGGCGAACCGTGATTGCGTATGCACTGCGGCACTAGTGCAGCCTGCTGATCCAGAGACGACGAAAGCAAAATCATCGTCGCGATCCTTCAAGCCAACACAGGCGGTCAATCCGATGAATCCCTGCGGCATATCAATCGACATGTGGACTCTCTACCTCTCTTTCTCGATGCGGTTCAACATGAGGGCCTGCGCTCGAATACTACCGTAACGCAATCCAGCAGCGCTGCTGGGAGCTGCGGCAACCCCGAGACCGCTTTGCGTCACCGCTACTGAGACCGTAGTGAATCCGATGCACGCCCGATTCGTGGGCTTCCTCGAGCATCGTATAGAAGATGGTCTCGAAATAGAGTGCGCCGCGAGCAGCTCGCTGCCATTCGTAGTCGAAACCTGCTTGCCGCACAACCCATCGATCCCTATGCTGGTACACGACAGCAAATGACCTGATCTTGCCTTCGGCCGTTCCTACCACAGCCCCCGCCCGACTCCCAGCGATACTATCAATCATCTCCAGCCACCGCAGGGAATTCGCCGGCGCCCAGGAGGTGCCGTATTTCGCTAGCAGGGCAATTTCAAGTCGCGCTAGGTCTGTGTGATCAAGCTGATCAAGCCGCCGCAAACCCACCTTCAGCCCAGCTTCCTTATTGCGACGCCTTTCGCGCAATACTTCACGGCGTCTATGCCCTGAAAGCCGGGTCAGATACTCATCGAATCCCCCATCAGGGACATCAAGTACCGAATACTCATCGACTTCAAAGGACACGTAGCCCCGCTCCTCGAGCGCGCGCGCGAGGATATCATCCGAGGCATCCAGAAAGGGGACGGAAACACTGCGTGCGCCTAGATCATCAGCCACGGCCTCGGCGCGTATAAGCAACGAATCGAGCAGAGGTAAACTCAGGGCACTTCCAACAGCGCGGGTGTGGCCGAGATGGCGACCCCCTAGAGTCAGGGAGGGTAGCAGTCGCTGCGACAGATTCATACCCTCTGGACAACCGAGTCGTAGCGCGGCTTGATTCGCGTCCTCTCGAGAATCCGCCAAAGCCCCGCTCAGAATTACGTCCGGACGCCCCATCGGCCACGGCACCTCTGCGGAGGCCAAGGCCATCGCAAGTCCGGCGATAGGTCGATCACTACTCGCTATCAAGTACCCGAGCCAAGAGTCGGCGGTCTGCTCAACAATAGCCTGCCAGTCGGTTCCAAGAAAAACATCATCTGGACCAACCAGCTGATCCCATCCGTTCTTTCTCAACTCGGACGGCATCAATAGCTCAATCCGGCTACCCTGCTGGGCTCTGTCGTTCGAAGAACTGTTCAAACGAGTTCCTATCGAGCTACGCGCGTCAGCGCCAAATCTACTAGTCTGACCAAGAGAGGAAACAGATGGATGGCCTGCTGGCTGGACAGACACGCTACAGCTCTGCCCACTCGGGGCGAAGAAGCCCTGTGGCCACTTCCGCGCTACGCCATGCCAAATATGGCGTATCTGCCAAGCTCATGGTAGTCGCTAGCCAGTCGGTGTTATCTTTAGCTGGCCGAACGACACTTCGGTCAGTGTGAATGGAGACCTTGTAGACTCCCGGGATCATCTTGGCTTCGCGTTCACCACGTATACAGGACAGTGATCCACCCTCGAGGGACACTAGATCACGCGATGCGACCCATCTCGTCGCGGCTGGCCACTTCTGGATGCTGGACGGACTTATTAGGCCAGCGTGTAACGCAATTACCGTACGGAGGTAGTCTCTGCCGGTCGCCAAGGTCACGATCTCCGGCATAGGCGTCCCAACGACTCGGGGATTGATTTCTATCACTTTAGGACCATCGGCCGTCAGCTTGATCTCAAGATGCGCAGCGCCAAAATTATAGCCGATCGCACCGAGAGCGGTCAGCGCCACCTTGAGTACCGAGTCGCAATCGTCGGCCCGCATCGCTGACGGAAACAAATGACCTGTCTCTATGAAGTGGGGCAACGGACTGAGGAACTTGTCACTCATACCTACCACGACATATCGACCATCTAAAACAAGGACTTCTACGCTACACTCGCGTCCTATCAGGAACTCCTCAATCAAGCACCCAGTAGGGATTGGACGCCCGCGGTAGTCGTGAGTTCGCAAAAGTTGATGCTCGACGGCGACACTGAGATCATCCTGATTCTCGCAGAGCGAAACCCCGATTCCGCCTGCCTCGGCGCGAGGCTTGACCACCACCGGATAGCCAAGTTGTTCGGCCGCTTCTACCGCTTCAGTGACGGTTCGAACATGTAGTTGGTTCGCACAGGGGACGCCGACCTCGCCCAGCTTGGCGTTAGTGGCCGCCTTGTCTCGCGCGAGACGGGCCACCTCCGGATCGAGTCCCGGCAGACCTCGCCCGGCTGCAGCTAGGGCGGCAGCATGTACGGAGTAGTCAGTTAAGCTGAAGACACCGGCCAGAGGCGCCGGAACGCGACTCACTGCGTTCAGAATCTCTCCGGGGTTCGTGGTGTCGCAGAGGATAACCTCATCCTGAGGCGCAAGTGGGTAGCGACCAGGCTCTGCGCTGAACAGGATCGGACGCAGCCCTAGGTCACGCGCGATGCGTAGCGGCTCCATGCCGTATGGTCCGATCGATGTCTCAATCACGGCGAGAACAGGTCGCGTCATGACTCCACCTTCCTTCTTGTCTATTCTAGTAGGGAGCGGAGCGGAACATCAGGGGGTCCAGCATTTGGCGACAACGGGTTGCGGGGATTGCTGCCCGTACCACCGAAAGCTCGACACCAAGCACAGCCGGTGAACGCGCTCCCCGTCGGACACTGTGGCCCCGCACCAGCACGCTATCGAACATATGCTCGCAGTACGCCGATGCCGCCGCCCGAAGACTGCGGAACCATGCCCTCGAAGCGAGCCTGATCCAGGTGTGGATCAGCACCAGCTTCTACCGGCCGCCGACACAGCACCACATCATCTCTGTCCCCCTAGACCCACCTACCTCGGACCACTTGGAGTTGATTCGCGCGACCAGGTCCGTGCTGCCGAGGATGCACGAAGGCCTCCCGTACAACAGAGCTGGGGTGCTGCTCACCGGCCTCGCCCCGCGCGGAAGCCGCCCGGCGCTCTGGGATGACACCACTCCCGAACGGAACAACCTCAATGCCGCTATCGACACAGTCTGGACAAGGCATGGCCGCCACGTCCTGGGACACGGCACCACTGGACTCCGCGAACCTCGACGGTGGGAGATGCGGCAAGACCTGTTGTCCCCAGCGAAGACCACCAATTGGGAGGAGCTCCTAGTGGTCCACTGAGCCGGATGCCTCTCGAACAGACCGTCGACGCCACCAGCCAACCGCGCGATCGATGTTCCGCACGCCCTCGCCATACCGCCGACGCCTGCCGCAGTCTTCGCTCCAGCGGACTCCCGGCGCGTCAGCCCATGCGCGACCTACCCCCTCACGATGAAGTGCCACACACCTATTGCATTGTCGGAGGGAACGCGGGAGCAAAGCGGTATCTCACTGGGCCAACGCCGGTTGGATGCGCGCAACGTGGGCGGCGCCGCAGTGATGGTGACCACGCCCGTAAGCCGGGTATCGGCGCGACCGAGGCAGTCTCGACAGTGACGCAGCCCACGCCCCGCGACTGTGCGGGGCCGAGAGTCTCGCCAACGGGAAAGGGGACTCTCACTCCCGGGGGCAACGGCGAGGACGGTGCAGTAGGCGGCCCCACACGACGGGGCTCACCTGCGCGAGTGGCGCATGCAGATTGACGCAGATACCGTCGCGCCGCAGCATGCCTGCCCGAAGTTCGCGGATCTGGAGGAGGCGCTCGACAGTGAAGAGTCCTGTGAGGATTGGGTACAGCGCGAGAGTCGGATCGTTGGTGAGCCGTATGTCGCTGACTCCTGGTTCTGGCCGCCGGATTGTTTCCAGTCGCAGCGCTCCGAGATACGCCCAGGGCCGCCCATGGGAGAACCCCGATCCGAGCTGCCAAGCGGTCGCGATTCCACCCAAGTCTGGGTGCTCACTGTCCACCTCGCGGATCACCTTCAGCATCTGATACCCGCTCCTGACTGTCGTGGCGTCGAGTCCTCGGCGAGCGGCTACGGCTGTGATCTTGTTGATGTAGTAGTCCCGAGTGCGATCCGGTGGGGCTAATCCCGAGCCTACGAGGTCGTGTGCATTGCGTGCGTGCCACTTCAGGGCGCGACGTATCCTCTCGTCTCGCTGCGCTGGGGAGAGGATCCATAGACCTGTGGCCGCGTTCTCGATGACCCCGCGTGCCAGAGTTGCGGGGGCGGCGATGTGCAGGACGCCGGAGTCAAAGGCGAGGGTCTTCGCGGCATGGAGATGATCTACAGCGGCAGTCAGGCACGCGTGCGCTGCATGGGACACCTGATAGGGAGTACTTGCCTTGTCGTCTCCAGTGAGCGCCGACTTCGGCCGAATGGGGAAGTCGTCTGGGTCACCGATGCGTTCCACGAGTCGGTTGATTAGTGGGGAAATCTCGACCCACTTCTCCGCCACCTGCTGCGTCAGTTCCTCGTCAGAAACCGGGTTCGCCCCCCGCCTGCCTGTCACAGGAGCGACCCTACTGCTTCTGGTAACGGGACTGGCGCTTAACCAGCTGCCGCGGGCTTCGCCCACTGTGGGTGGGACAGTGCCGGTGCTTTACACCAGGCTCACATTGACGGCCCGGGCGGAGGGGCCTAAGAGATTCCGTCAGGTGCCCAGTCCTGGGCGGCAGACGGCTTGCCATCTGGGTGCCAGCGGGCGTAGTGCCGCTGAGCGCGTCGCGTCGTCTTTATCGCGCCGTACGGCTGGTGTGTTCGGGTTCTTCCGGGTGTGACGGCGTCCTTGCACAAGCTGACTGCCGGGTCGGGGTATGACTACCTGACTCGGCAGGTTGCTGTGCAGGACTCGACGGAGAAGGGGCACGCGTCACTGGCGAGCTACTACACCGAGAAGGGTGAGGTTCCGGGTCGCTGGGTCGGGTCGGGACTCGCCGCGTTGGAGATGCCCGACGGCAGCTCGGTCTCGGAGGAGCAGATGCGGGCGCTTTTCGGCTCAGGGTTCCATCCCAACAAGGACGTTCGCCTCGCCGCGCTGCCCACGGGCGCGTCTCGTGAGCAGATCCGGGACGCTACCCGTCTGGGGACGCCGTTCAAGGTTGTACGAGGCCGCGTCGAAGTTCCAGCAGGACGTCGCGGTTCGTTGCAGCCAATGGGCGGACCGCCGTCCCCAGGGGCCTCGCGCCGGCACGGTGTGACTTCGAGTCCTGCTCGGCGTCGCGTTGGCTGAGCCCTTCGAGGTTTAGTCGCTTCCCGACGACAGCAGGTGTCACAAGGTCCGCCCACCGCCTACCAGTCCGGCGGGCCGCGATGCACGCTGCCCAGTTGACGACGATGGCACGCGTGACTCTCTTCCACGAGTCGCCCATCTTCCCGGTGCGCCTGAGTGAGGTGCAGGTCGACAGGGCGCCGTCGGCTTCTGGAGCGTCGACTACCTGCCAAGAAGTGGCGCAAGACCTACTACGCTGACGCCCATGAGAGAGCCCTCAAGGTATGAACTCGAATCCTGGGAGACCATCCAGAGCTACAAAGGTCGGCCGCTTTCCCAGGGGATGAGATGGGCTGGCGACAAGGCGTCCGAGGGGCTCTCAGCACTCGGCGAGCGCACCGAGAAGTTCCTCGAGGGCCACCCAAAGGCCGAACTCGTCGCGTCACGCGGCAAGGCGGTCGTCGCCAAGGGCGCCAAGGCCATCGGCACTGGATTCCACAAGGCTGGCGATGCGCTGCCCGACTGGAGCACCGAGGTCTTCGCTGCCACCAAGAAGACCCTTTCCAGGATCTCGCGAGCGGGGCTCTCGCCGAAGCGGGTCGTCGCACGGCACAGGAAACGCGGCCATGAGGTGACCCGGCTGACGGACGTTCGCCGCCTTGACCTTGAACAGATCGACGAACTGCGTGGCCGAGGAGCGAGTTGGTACTACCCGGCGCTCGCTGCTGTGTCCGGCGCTGGGGCTGGGCTGGTGATATCCGGAGGTGAATTGGTGCTCACGGCATCCGCCGGCGCCTCGGCGGCGCCATCGGGAGGCGCCATCGTCGGGGCATTCGCTGGCGACGCTGCGGTCGTTCTTGGGCTCTCGTCGCGCGTCGTCGGCCAGGTGGCGCTCGGGTACGGGTACGACCCAGAAGACCCTGCCGAGAAGCTCTTCATCCTCTCCGTCGTCAATGCTGGAACTGCGATGTCGGCCACAGCGAAGACTGCGGCGATGGCCGACATCTCCCGACTCACTCAGGCGCTCGTCCGTGGCAAGACCTGGGCCGTGCTGAACGAGTCGGTCATCACTAAGGTCTCGCAGCAGGTCGCGAGAGTCTTCGGATTCCGCCTGACCAAGAAGGGATTCGGCAAAGCGATACCTGCGATCGGCATCTTGATCGGCGGCACCCTGAACTGGACCACGCTCGAGTCAATCGTCGACACCGCGGATGTTGCGTACCGCCGACGCCTGCTGATTGAGAAGTACCCCCAACTGGCGGACGATGAGTCCTCAGCGTGGCTCTCAGACGTCGAGGGAGACGTTGCCGACGACGCCGACGAGCGAATCAGTGTGATCGACGAACTCGCAGATGCTGGCGGCCCCGATCTTCGCGAGTCCACGGGCACCTGAGCCCAGGACCCAAGACACTCGTCTCACGCTCCAGTTCGCCCAGTGAGCCAGAGCAACAGGTTCGGATGCGGGTGACAGCTTGCCCATACCGCTGACGCGCTACCCCTGGGCCACGTAGCCCAGCCGACCTGACGCGTCCAGCCTGTTATGCGGACTCGCGGTGGTTGCTTTCTTCTGCTCAAGTGCCGTAGTTGACAAAGGCCTTGCATGAGGTGGGCGTCTCAGAAACCACCAACTGTTGCGCTTCAATTCGGATTGTCTTCCCCGCGGGCGCAAGCTCAGGATAGACGGGGCCGCCACCGATGATTTCGCCCTCTGCGTTGTAACAGGCCACCCCGACACGGAGGGAGCTCAGGTCGCCTCCAGTGTCGTTTGTGAAGTCGAATGATGCGCTGTAACCACCGAACTGGTCGTCGCCGACACCGGTGGCTTCCAGAACTGGAAGCGGGGGTCTGGCCGACACCGAAGCGCCGTAGTCGCTCAGCGAGACCGACGGGTCGATACTAGCCACGGTAATGTTCCGGCCCTCCGAGAAGGACCAGACTGGCAGCGCGAGTTCCTGTCCGGCCCAGCTGAATGACTCCACCTGGGTTTCGGTTGCGATGAGTTCCCCGGAAGCACTCAGGAAGTTGACCGAGACTGTGACGAACTCGCCGACTGCCGCCTCACTGTCACTCCTCACGAGGACGATCGCCTGCGTCACGTCACCGCTCTGACCGAAGCCGTAGTCGACAACTTGCAGCTCCAGAGGCACGGCCACAGCGACGTCACCGGGGGACGACGGCGAGGGATTCACTTCGGGCGTTGAGGCAGGAGCCGATGGGGTCGGGGCTGGGGGGATGGGTGATGGGGCGGTCGGCGTGGCTTCGCGTGGTCTTCCTAGAAGGGCCATCACCACCGCCGCAGCTACCAAGGCCACTACAGGGATCAGGATCCATCCAAGTTTCGTCCTGCTCCACCCCTTGGGTCGCTTGAGACCTGGCAGGTCGACAAAGAGCGCAGCAATCTCGCTGGCCGTGTTGGCCGTCAAGGCGGAGGTGATCCTGTCATCCAGTTCGCCGACGGAGAGCCGTCCCGCGATGTGATGCTCTTGGAGAAGCGACACGGCCTCATCACGCTCTGCGTCTCCGATGCGTATTTCCCTCGCCATGCCGTCAGGCTATCGCGAACCATGCGAGATTCGGTGGCGCTCGAACGACCCGTTCACGGTCTCGGTGCCAGACGTCGCTGCCGTCGCGCTGCTCAGGCTGGGAAGTCGGTCGACCCAGCGCTGCTCAGGGCTCCTTCCGCCCAGCAGCGGCGCCAGAGCTGCCGCGTACCGCACCGCCGGATCGCGCCCATCAAGAAGGACGTCGCACCACCGGACAGCACTGGCCCAAGTCCCCAACGAGACGACACCTGGCTCTCCACCAAGCAGGCCAGCGGATTCACGAACCGCCGCCGCAAACCTAGACACGCTCGACGACGCCCAGCTCGCGACCGAGATCGATCATGACCGACGCCAGACGGAGCTCCCTGAGACCGAGCCCCGTCTTGCTCCATCGCTGGACCTGCTCGACTGCCCGTTCGGCGCACGCCCGGGCCGACGACGGCACCTCAACCGCGACCTCAGGCAACCCATAGGCGAGATCCGACGCCAGCGCTAGACCAGCAGCGATACCAAGAGCAGCTGTCCCCGAGATCGACTCGTCGTCATCCTCGAAGTCACTGGCGTGATCCAACAGGACGAACACTTCGTAGACATCTTCAGGTTTCATCAGACTTCCTTCCGATAGCGGTGGGACGACTCCCGCCCACCAACGTGATCGCGCCGACGACGGCCACCTACTCGGATATCCACAGGCGCGTCCTTGCGAACCGACACGACACCCTCAAAGAACCCCGACGGCATCGCGTCACTGCGCAGCCGGAACACAGGGAGTCAGGTGGCCGCGATCGGATGCGCGCGGGACAGGCTCCAGCGGGGGTCACCCCAGCTCACAATCAGCCGTCTCGTCGGACGAGACTCTCCAGGGCACTCGGTTCCGCTGTAGGCACACTCAGATCGGGTTTGGTAGGCATGACCGCCAACGCCACAAGCCCACGCACCGGCCAACCGCAGCAGCCAGCAGCGGGAGCAACGCCGCGCGCCCGCTGGGAGTCCATGTTCAGCCTCTTCTATTTCCTGCGTGTCCAGTGCCCGGTCTGCGACAGGATCCATGGACTGTCGCTCTACCGCGACCAAATGCACCAGCTAACCGACGCCGCAGGAGACGAAGCCCTCAGCGCACGCCTGGCACGACTCGAGGCAGATCGCGCCCTCGTCCGATGCCCCATCTGCGTCGTGCGATACGGCGGCGAGACCCCGGACCACCAGTAACGGCCACCCAAGTCAACAACCAGGCCCACTATGAATGAAACGGAACACACCGCACTCAATGTCGCAAGTAACCCATTCTGGTATACTTTTGACATGGCTGAGGTATTGACCTACCTGGAGCGGCTCCGCGAGATCGCTCTCGATCAGCACGGCCTTGTGACCGCAGCGCAGGCCGTGGCTGACGGCATCCCCAAGACTGAACTGCCCAAGCTCGCGGCACGCGACCGCATAGAACGAGTCGCGCATGGGGTGTACCGCATCCCACAAGTACCAGCGACACCGCACGACAACTGGGCCTTGGCGGTGCTGTGGACCGGAGCCGCGGAAGCATGCCTGTCCCACGAGACAGCCCTAGCAGCCTGGGACGTGAGCGACGTGAACCCAGACCGCATCCACCTCACAGTGAGCCGGAGCCGTCGGCTCAGACGCGCAGGCGGAGAACGCTACGTCATCCACCACCGCGACCTCGACCCGAGCCAGCGCACCTGGTGGGAGGGCATCCCCATCACCAACCTGCCCACGACCGTCGCCGACTGCATCGCGACCGGCACCCCCACCTATCTCGTCCGGCAAGCGATCGACCGCGCCGGACGTACCAGCCTGCTACCCGCCGCCCACCGTGACCAGCTGAACCAGCTCCTTGAGGAACGCGATGACCGAGCCTGACCCGACAAACCTCGCCGCCGCACTCGGCAGCCTCCGCCCCAAGGAGAAAGCTCCCGCCTCTGCCCGCATCCTGGACGGGTGGATCGCGCAGGCGGAGCGCCAACTCGGCTCCGACGGCGGCCGCCTCGGCTGGCTTGTCGCCTCCACCGTCGTAGCGGCGGCACTCCAACAAGCGGTCGACATGCAAGGGGAACCGCTGCTCCTGATCAAGGGAGGCACGCTCCTGCAACACCGCCTGCCTCGGCTGTCGCGCGCGACAACCGATCTCGACGGCTTGGTGCGAGGCGACCTCGACAGGTTCATCGAGATTCTCGACGAGGTACTTGCGCGGCCTTGGGGCCCGTGCACGCTACATAGAAACCCTGTCGAGGTGATCCAAGTGCCCAACCGAGTGGTCAAGCCGCGGCGATTCGACATCATCGTGCAGGTCAACGGCGCAACCTGGCGGCGCATCCAAGTCGAGGTCTCCCCCGACGAGGGCTCCGCTGGCGCGCAGGGGGAGCCCCTCCCAGCACCCTCCCTGGCAGGTTTCGGGCTGCCCACGCCCGACCACCTCACGGGGTTGGCCATGCGCTACCAGATCGCACAGAAGATCCACGCAGCCTCCGACCCGCACAACCCGCCAGCTTTCCAGAACGACCGCGCCCGCGATGTGGTCGATCTGCTCCTGCTGCGTGACCTCATCCGCGAGACCGGCTCCCCGTCCCTCGCCGAGATAAAGGCGGCCGTCCTCGACGTGTTCGAAGCCCGCGCACACGACGCCGCCGCACTCGGCTACCCCGAACGCGCATGGCCAGCACACATCACGAGCCACCCCCACTGGACCGCCAGCTTCGACCGTGCCGCAAAGTCCGTCGGCCTTCCACTCACACTCAACGAGGCCGTCGCCCAGGTGAACACCTGGCTCGACGAACTAGACGCCACCTGACACCCAAGGTCCACCCCAAACGAATCCGAGGTATTATGTACACAAGCATTACACAACAGGGAGGTGCGGACATGGCAGTGACAGTGGGCGTGCGCGAGTTCCGGCAGGACCTCGCCGACTACATCGACGGCGACGAGCCGGTCACGGTGACCCGGCACGGACGCCGGGTCGGTGTGTTCATTCCAACCCGCGGGGATCGCGCGGAAGCCATCGCGGCCTACCAGGCAGCCACAGAGAAGCTACACGCGCTGATGGCAGAACAGGGCATCGACGAGGACGAGGTGATAGCCGAGTTCGACACCGCACGAAAGGCGCGCCGGAAGGCACAGCGAGCCACCACCGCCGCATCGTGACAGCCAAGCGCATCGTCCTCGATGCGAACATCCTCATCCGGGCGATGCTCGGCGTGAAGGTCGGCGGGCTGCTGACAAGGTACGCGGAGACAGTTGAGTTCTGCGCACCGTCGATCGCGTTCGAGGACGCCGAGGTGAACCTGCCGACCATCATGGCCAAGCGCGGGATCGACCAGGAACAACTCCGGCTGGGGCTGGACGCAGTCCGCCTGCTTGTCGAAGAGTTGCCCGCAGAGGCCACCGATCCAATGCGGGCACAGGCTCTGCAGCGCATCGGTCACCGCGACCCCGACGACTGGCCCATCGCCGCTGCCGCGCTGATCCTCGGCTGCCCGATCTGGACCGAGGACAAGGACTTCTTCGGCGCGGGCATCCCCACCTGGACAAGCGACCTGGTCGAGATCTACCTACGCGACGACGTACCACCCATCGCAGACTGAAGCCGAGAGCATTTACGGCCAACGGCGCGCCCTGGCCGCTGGCAGCGGAAGCCAGATCGCAGAACCTCACGCTATCTGTGGCTATTGTCGAAATGGGCCTGAGGGCGACGCTGGCGCATGCGCCTGAACTCGCAGCTTGGGCTTGCCCGCTCAAGCCGATCGTTCGGCCCCGAACGGCGTCGACGACAAACACCAAACAGCACGTTCGCAGCACGAATCAGGCTGATTCACCGCCCCAGGGGCGCCGTTCCTTGTCAGACGGTTTTCGATGGTGGTTCAAGTCCTCTCTCGGACACGTTACGGAAGGCCTCGTTTCTAGGTGGAAATCCTAGTCACGAGGCCTTTCGTCGTTCCAAGGTTTTTCAGCCGGGTCGCCATCGCGCGCGCCGCAGTAGGTGCCACCTACCTGCGGGACCTCTACGTCATGCCGACTCCCCCGCGCCAATGCGGAAGTCGACGGATGCGGCCAGGCTAGGCGGAGAACACGACGAGACCGGCATCCCTCAGGATGCCCGCGCCGGATGGGAGCCCGGCGTCGCGGCGCGCGGTCTCGGTGTAGCTCGTCTCGTAGACCACCCGGGTCACGCGGCGCGAGTTGACGATGAGCCGCGCGCAGGTGGCGCAGGGCTCGTGCGTCACGAACAGCGTGTGCCCCTCCCCGTTCCAGTTGGCGGCCAGCAGCGCGTTGACCTCGGCGTGGATGAACCCGCTGTGGCCCTGTTCCAGGCTCTCCCGCTCGTTCGGCTCCCCTGCCGCGCGGCCGTTGTACCCGACGCCCACCACGCGGTTCCAGCGGTCAAGCAGGCACGCGCCCACCTGCACCTTGGGATCCGCGCTGCGCGTGGCCCACAGCCGCGCGGTGGCCAGGCCGAGTTCGTCGAACGTTGGTCTCGTCATGTCCGCGATCCTATTCTGGCGCGAGGGGTGACGCGACGAGACCGAGGCCGCGATAGGACGAGCGAACCTCCTGGGCGCGCTCGACGATGAACGCCGCCGTCGGCCCCGGGATCGCGGCGAGCCCAGCCGAGAGGGAGTCGTTCCAGTATCGTCCCGCCAGGCGCGCGACGTATCGCGTCTCCCGCTCCCCGCGACGCCGCGCCTCCCGGAGAACCACCTCCCGGATGTCTCGCGCCAGCCATCCGGCCTCAGGACCGATCGCGACGGCGGCAGCGACCTCCTCGAACACATAGCCGGAGCCGAAGAAGTACGGACGTTGGACCAGGTAGGCGACGGCCAGTTCCAGCCCCGCCGGATCACCGTCGTGGAGCTTCCGAACGGCGCCTGCCAACGCGTCGGGCAGCCGGGAATACCGGTCCCCGCCC
>RRZT011058651.1_pt1 | contig 22580 bp, 23 predicted proteins | sample 2165551 | NCBI WGS metagenome assembly RRZT01 (sample SAMN10456910, study PRJNA506462) | wastewater metagenome | biome: wastewater; feature: sludge; material: wastewater sludge; isolation source: wastewater sludge with Escherichia coli K12::gfp cells carrying plasmid... | place: USA: Moscow, Idaho... | reverse complement strand
TATCTTGGAATGTAATTTGTCCTGTTCATAATCAGCTCTTACAAAATAAATGCCCAAAATGTAATCATCAATTTTCACCAAATCTAAAAAACTTTGATGATATTTTTAATATTTGTAGTTATTGTAGTCATGATTTGAGCTTAGATATTTCAGATGAAAATATTTATTATGAATCTCTAGAACTACAAATATATTTAAATAATTGTATAAAAGAGAAACAAATAATAAAATCCACTTATAATCTATTAGATAAAAATTTATTTGAATTATTTTATACTATTCGAACTTTTTTAAATTTTATACTATCTATTCAAAAAAATAAAAGAATCATTAACCTACTTAAAGAAGAATTTACATTAGATGATAATGTATTATTTAAAAATGAAGTAACTTTATATTTTGATATTTTAGAGTCTGAAAAAAGAATGAAATTAATGAACATTACTTCTAAATTTCTAAAAATAGATATCAAATTATTAGAAAATTTTTTAATAATATCAAAGGTTACTTATAAGCAATTTTTAGGTTCAAATACAGCTATACCAGAATCTTCTACGATCAAATATTTATCAAAAAATTTGAAAATAAAAGAAACTTTTCAAAGTAAAAAAACTAAACATAAAAAGATTCAGCCCAAATCTAAAGAAGAAGTTGATATGTTAATGTATGAACTTGAAGAGTTTTTAGAATGAAAAAGATTTGTTCTAAATGTAATTATTCCAAAAAGAATATTTTTAATAGGAATTTAAATAATGAAATTATACTACTTTGTGACAACTGCTATAGAAAATCTTTAGATATTTGTAGTTTATGCAGAAGACACTCATTGACATTTACATATTCAAAAGATAATAAACCTATTTGTAAAAAATGTTTTACAGAACCATATAGAATATGTAGAATTTGTAAAAACACATTCCCTGCAGGAAGAGGAAGAATTTGCCACAAATGTTCTTGTTTTAATCGTCTATCAAAAAAAATTTCTATTTTAAATTTATTTCTATCTAAATTTACAAATCATTATTTTGAACAATTCACTTGGTGGTTAACCAAAAGAAAAAGTATTGAATACAGCTCTAATTTTATCCAAAAATATTTTATTTTTTTCTATAAAATTGATTTATTAGCAAATATACTATTTAAATTTCCTACTTATATTAATTTATTAGAATATTTTAAAGTTTCAATTACAAGGAAATATCTTCTAGTAATGATTTTTTTAAATGAATATAAAGTAATAGAAATTGATGAACAAATAAAAGAACTACATTCTAATCTAAATATGATAGATTCATATTTAAATCATTTTAATAAAAATTCTTCTAATTATCTACTTATACATAGCTACTATGAGTATCTAGAACAAAAATATTTATCAAATAAAACTACTCAACGATCAATAAGATTAGCATTAACTCCCGCCATAAAATTGCTTGAATACAAAAACAATTTTAATATTTCAAAATTGAGTGATAATATAATTCATGGTTATCTATGGATTTATCCTGGTCAAAAAAATTCTTTGACGGGATTTATTAACTACTTAAATAAAAAATATGGGTACAATTTATCTTCAACTAAGAATCTTAAGTATAAACTAATACCTGCCATATCTAGAAAAAAACAACTAGAATTTAGATTTATAGCATTATTAAAAAAAGAAAAATTATCAATTTTTGAAAAAAAAAGATTAATTAATCTTTCAATAGAATACTTCCATAGGATAAAAGTTCCAAAAAACGTATATTTAAGTGTTAAAAATATCTTTAAAATAAATAATAATTATTATATTTGTTGTTGTAAAAGTAAATTTTATATACCAAATATAATTTATTTTGACTTAAAATATTGTTTTTAGTATTTCATTTGTTTCTTTTAGTTTCATTAGTATATTCTTATATTTATTTGCTTCATTATAAATTTTTAGATAGTTTTCAACCCATAGGGGCATTTTTGTTTTTATAAACCACTTATTTACCGTAACTTCTGCTATTCCTAAAATTTCAGCTAATTCTTTTTGATTTATATTATTTTCTTTTAAAAGCTTAGTAAAGCTTTCTTTTGATATTTGTGATTTTTTCATAATATATTTTATCTTTCAAAAAACAATATTTTAAGTATTATATTATTTTAATAAAGATAAAATTTCACTTAATTGTATTTTAATGGAGTTAAATATGAACGAAATAAGATTTTACAGAGCAAATCAAAAAGAATATGGATTTTTATCAAATTTATACAAAAGATCTATATTATTTGAAGGAAAAGAATTTATTACATCTGAACATGCTTATCAATATGGAAAATTTGCAAAAAAAGATGCTGCAGAATGGGCAATGAATGCACCATCACCTCATTTACTTGCTATTATTGCGCATGGATTATTTAGATGGGATGTTGTTCCAAATTGGAGCAAAATTAAAGTTGAGAGAATGAAGAATGTTTTAATTGAAAAATTTACACAACATTCAGATTTAAAAGAAAAACTATTAAGTACAAAAGACTCTATATTAATAGAAGAGTCGAACATTGACTCTTATTGGGGATGTGGTAAGAATGGAAAAGGAAAAAATATGTTAGGTATTTTATTAATGGAAGTTAGAGAAGAGTTATCTAAGGAATTATAATTCCAAAAAAAACTCTTCAATTTTTATTTTAGATTTTTTAACTAAGTTATATCTATTGTTCAAATTTATAGTTTCTTTGTCTAAAAAATCCTCTACTAATTCTAAAAAATCATTTTTTTTAATATAATCAACAAAAGTTTTAGCTCCCATAAAACTACAATTTATTGCAGCCATTGTTTGACCAATTTTTAATCCATTATTAATATTTTCTTTTGTCAACAACTTATTATCTTTTAAATAATATAAAAGCCCTGTACTACAAATATCACCACAACCACTTGTATCAATTATATTAACTATTTTCTTCGCTTCCTGTTCAATCCAAGAATTTTTATTAATTCTAAATTTTAATCCTTTATTACCTAGTGTTTTAATCTCTACAGGAATTGTTATATCAATAATATATTTATCTATGTTTTCTAATCTATCTTGAGAGTATTTAACTATATCTGAATATTTTAAACATTCTTTAAAAATATTTTCATTTGATATTTTAGACGGTTCAAAAAAAACTATTGTTCCTTTTTCTTTATAAAACTTTACTAATTCAAGATTAGATACATTACATCTATCAAAATAAAAGAAATCTGGAATGATTTTTGAATTTTTAATTTTTTCTATTGTTTTATCATTTAAAGATTTATATTTAGGTAAATACTCATTTTTTAAAGGATTTTTAAATTTAAATTTATGATTTTGTTTATAATTTTCTTGTATTATGATTGGTATTCTATAATTATCATCTTCTAAAATTAAATCACTATTAATCTTTAGTTTATTTATTTCTTCTTCAAATAATTTATAAGTAATATCATTCTTTTTATGAATTATTATTGGGTATGTACTACAATCTAAATAACTCAAAGTTGAAATAACATTTCCGCAAGAGCCACCAATTGTATATATACTATTATCTAAGTCATCTTTTTCATAAATAATATCAAGACAAATTAATCCACTACCAACTATTTTAGTAGTCATATATTTCTCCTTCAATTTGAATAGCAGTAAAGTCCGAAGATTGAAAAATAAAATCTTCAGTTCCAGCATTACTATTTTTATAATTTGTTGATTTTACATGAAAGATGCTTACATTGTAACCATTATTTTGTAAATCATTCGCAGCTAATAATGCTCCTATCGATATTAGTTTACTAGAAAATGTAGATATAATTATCCTACAGCCTGACATTAGCTCAAAAACTTCACTAAAATATTTTGATGAATCTAAAATTTTTTTATATATATCAAAAGGATTGTCCTCTGTAGCATATATGAAATTAGATATTTCAATTCCCCATGTGTCAAAAAGTAATTCTCTATATTCTTTAATTAAAGAATCAGACCTTCTAGGATCATGAGAAGGAGAAGGAATTATTGGACAAACTTCATCTGGTCTTATATATTCATAAATTTTTTTTAATCTTTCTACTTCATTCTCTCCTAAAACAGGAAACCAAATTTTTGAAGAAGTTGAAATATCTTCTGCCGTATATCCTTTCTGATATCCCTTAAGTATTTCTGCATCACTATTTTCTGCAATTATACTTTGTATTTTTCTATCAATTTCAGGATTTTCAACAACTGTTACATAAAAATTTATTTTAATTTGATTTGAAATATTGTATCTTCTTATAATGTTAATAATAAAATTAATTAATGTCAAATAAAGATGCCTTGGCATAGCACTAATATCTATCACAACATGTCTATATTTACTTGCAGAGATTGCATCATTTAAAAAACAAATGATATTTTGATAATTTCTATCAGAAATAAAATTTTCTATAATACTATATTGTTCTAATTCTTTAGGACTTTCTGTATCTTTAGTATTTTTAATTATTACTAAATCAAATATTTCTTTTTTAATAACAATTTTTTCTAATGATTTTAAACTTCTTGGATCGAATCCAAATCCTGTAATATACATACATTTATCATCATTTTCATTTATTTCATTCCATAAATGATTGAAATCATCTTTTTTAAATGATGCATTATTTTCCCATTTTAAATTCATTCCCATTTTTTACCTTAAATTATTTGAATATTTCGAACTGTTTAGTTAATTCATCTTGCCTTATAGTATCATTCAAATCAGATATCTTTTTTCTTTTCCATCCTCCATAGCCAATAGGTAATTTATATTTAACACATAGCCATCTATTAAAATAAAATATTGTAACTGATTCTGATTTTTTATTTCCTTGCCTTCTATCTTCCTCAATTGTTAAAAGATTATACGAAATACAACTCATAAGTATTTCTTTTAATTTACTATAATATTTATCATCTTGTAGTTTTGTAAGTTCACTACTTGTTATTCCAAAACCTGTGACACCTGGTGCATAAGGAGCATTAACTCTAATAGATTCATTATATGAATATTGTAAAAGTTTAGATAGAAACAATTGTATTTCTCTTCCATTAATAATATTTGTTGCTATTTCAGTCCACTTACTATGAGCATATTCCTCAATTATTTTTTGTTGTAAAGCTGGAGATAAAGGATCTTCTTTATTAATTATACTTCTAGCAATCATTTCTTCATATAATTTAGAGGCTATACTTAAGAACTGTTCTGTATTATAGGATGCTAATCTTGTTATTTTTTCAAAAGAATAATAATATGCTAATTGACATTTTATCATAGAAAAATATTCTGCAGAAGATTTTAACGTATTCAAATTTTCCTCTGTTTCAGATTTTTCAATTTCGACAAAATCAAATGTCTGTTGCTTACTTAATCTATTTCTTTCTATGTAAATTGATATTGCTAAGATTCTTAAAAGTGTATCAAAACTAAATTCACGAAAATTATTTACTTCATCTATAAATTGTTTATATTTTATAAATTCAGAATATTTTTCATTTAACTCTTTTTGTAAATTTTGTATTGTGTCTTTTATATTCTGAACTTCAAAAATTGTCGCTAATCTACTTTCAAAAGAAGCAATATTACCGCTAGCAAAATTCATTCTATATTTAGTAATATTGGATAAAAAATTACTAAATATTTTTTTATTATTTTTTCCTCTAATAGCATCTTCTAAATGAATATTGATATAATCTCTATTACTTGTTGTTCCATGAAAAATACTATTATCTCTTAAAATTGATAATCTTTCTGCAATCCAAATAGAAATTTTATATCTATCATTTAAAATCGTTTTGTAAATTAAATCTCTTTGTAATGTAGTGAGTTTATGCAAATCATCAAACATAATGACAAAATCTATTAAAAAAGGTTTTCCTTCATATTTAATATTGAAATTACTTAAAAGATTCAATGAATACAATTCTAAATTTGCCAATTTTATACTATTGTCATAATCTATTAATCCAAAGTTATCTATATAGTTTAATATTTCTCTTTCTACAGAAATCGCATAATTATAAAAATCCTTTAAGCTCAAATAATTTTTTTCATATTGCTCTTTTAATTTAAGAGGTAATTTACTAATATCGTCTATAGATATTTCTACTAATTCTTCATTAAAGATTTTATTTTGTTCATGCAATATGAATTTTAATGTTTGTATAAATTCAAAGATTATTCTTGAATTTAAAAGTGAAAAGAATAATATATTTTTACCTTTCTCATCTTCAATTATATCTTCAATATTTGAATATATATTTGTACAAGGTATATACAAACCAACTTTTCTAATTTTATTTTCTTCATCGATAAAATTTAAACTTTTTATAGCTTTTAATAAATCATTCTTATCCGAATGTATTGATTGGTAACTAATCAATTTTTTTAAAATTTGTGCAGTAAATAATTTAAGTAAAGAAGTTTTACCAAAACCTGGAGAACTTCTTAAAATTAGTGGTTTTATAAATATTTCTGTAATTTCATTTTTTAAGACATTTAAAATATCTTCACTAAATAATTGAATAAATAAATCATCCTCATTATTTTGTTCTGTTGCTCTAAAAAGAAAAGGATTTCGTATTCTTCCCATTAGTTTTCCTTATGTCTAGATATTCTATCAAATACGGGCTGCTTATTTTTACCTCCAAACCAAATTATAGGAAGTGAGTTATTTGGAGTGTTATGATTTAAAACTACAGGAAGCCCACACTCATCAAAACCTAAAAAAGGATTTTTTGTAGAACCAACTTCAGAATGTTTTGTCAACCAATCATCATTTCTTTCTTTTTCTAGAAACTCTACAAATTCCTTATTAGAATTTAGAGAATAAATACTTTCATTAGGTATCATTTGTACTACATATAAATTTAAATTAATTTTTTTATAAAAATTATCTTTTTCTTTTAATTTAGAAAAATTTAGTAGAATATTCGATTTTGCTTTTTCTGTAGATATATATAGAATTATATTAATATTATTTACTTTTTCCGGATCAACCAATGAATTGTCCAAAATTATTTTCAAGATCTTTTGAATTTTTCCCTTAAAAGTACTTTTTTTATCATCATATCTTAAAAAACTCAAACCACTTGCAGAAAAATCATCAATTAGATATACAGAATTAAAGTATTTTTCATTTAGTTGTTTTCCATCAATTTTACATTCTAATAAATCTTTTTTTAAGTCTTTAATTTTTGATTCAGATAGATCATATGTAACAAAAACTTGTTCATTATCCAAGTTATTAATTCTCCTAAATACCTCAATTTTAGATCCATCACTCAATCCTAAAAAAAGTATTTTTCTTTTTGCAACCTTATATTCAAATGTTTCATTCACTTTATTGTATTTAAATGATATTCCATTTGATTTTAAATTATTTAAAATATTTCCTTGGACAAACATTGGATAAGAAACAGAAATAAATTGAAATATTTGTTCATTAGAAAAAAAGATCAATTTATCTATAATAAAATCTAACGCCAGTTTTCTATCTTTTTTTTCGAATTGATTTACCCATAATGCTAAACTTTCAATAAACTTTCTTCCTGGATAATAATTCTGATAATTATCATATTTAAATTTTGCCATTGTTTGAAGATATGTTAAGTAATTTTTTATATCTTCAGTATCCCATTCCATTGCTGAGGATAAAAGACTTGCAGCTAATTTATCTTTCATTCATAATCCTTATTTTTTCTAAATATAAAATAATTATTTTTAACATCTAGATTTTCTAAATATTTTCGTGTAATATCTATAGTATCTTCATATTCAAATTCCATATTCCAGCAAGTTTCATATAAGGAAGAAACACTATCTACACTTAAAGAATTATTACTTGATAATAGTTCAAAATCATTACCTGGCCATTGTCCACTATCCCCTATACATAAAATATTATTTTTTAATTTATATTTTTCATTCAAAAAGTTATATATACATTTTTTTGATACATTTTTTGAGATTATATCGATAGAGTGACTTGATTTCAAAATTTTTAGATTTTTTATATTATTTTTAAACATTAACTCTTTCAAAATACTAATCAAATAATTTTCATATTTTATATCTGTTAAAATAATACTTATTTGAATTGAGTTAGAATCAATATTAGCAATTTCATTTAAAAGTATATTACTTTTTAATAATTTATTCAATTTTTCAATATTTCTATTCCTGAATAAATTCTTATTGGGTACACCTTCTGATAATTTTTTAATTATTGCTCCATTATAATATCCAATATATACAAATTCATGAAATTTTTTTGAAAGAGTATTACATATATCATTATGTATAGATTTACCTCTACCTGTAACAATAGCTAATTTAATACCTTTCTCTAAAAAATTTTCTAATAATTTCCTTATATTTGAATCTATATTTTCAAATCTTGAATGGCGAGATAATAATGTTGCATCATAATCAAATATAATAGCTTTGAATTTAGTACTTGTAAGTTTTTTATAGAATTTTTCATATGATTTTATTAATTCTTTTTTTATATTTTTAGGAATTAAATTAAAATGTTTATATTTACTTTTCCTTAATATTGCCAATTCTTTACGTGTTAAATTATTAATTGGACTATTATAAAAATTTGAGACATCTATATTATAAATTTTTGAACCATATTCTGGAACATTTGGCTGCCCAGGATCTATTCCTTTTGATAATCCTAAATAATAAACAATATTCATAACTTTTAATATCAAATTTATTGCATTAATTGGCGTATTATTAAATTCACTTAATTTAATATAATTCAAATTATTTGGAAGAAAATTCAAGATTTTTTTTCTTAATTCTTTATCTTCGTTAGTTTCTATAAAAATAACAAGTGTTTCATTAAAGTTTTTATCAATCCAATTATGTCTACCATGAGCAAAATTTCTATAATCAGCTAATTGTACAGATATAATACCTGATTCAAATAATTTTGATTCTAAGTCTACAGCAGCTGGTAAGCCCCACTTACCATAAATTGCAAGAATATATTTTTTATTTTCAAATATATTAATGTTATATTTAATATCTTCAAAATTAATTTCTTCTAAATCAATTTCGTATAAACCAATCTCCTTAAATAATTTACATATAATTGTACAAGTAGCTAATAAACTATTTGTAGCCAAAAATCCATCTTTCCCTAAAGGAATATTATAAGAGACATGTTTAACATTATAATTTGAATATTTTTCAATTTTATTACCAGGATTTTGTGTCAATATAAGACTATTTTTATTATTGGAAAAACTTAATAATTTCTTTACTACAGCTAATGCATCGTTATTATTTCCTGAGGCGCTAAAAAGAATATAACTTGTTTTATTAATAGATTCAGGCATAGACAAGAAATCAAAAGCAGTAATATATTTACTAGTTATTCCAATATTTTCTAATATTTGAGCTGTTAATGCAGCAATAGTAAGAGAACCTCCCGAACCTATACAGTAAACTGGGAAATCAATTTCTCTAAAAAAAATTTTTAAATCTTCAACATTTTGATTTTTAGACCAATTTATTACTTCATTGAATTGTGACATTTCAGTTTTATAAGGTTTTCCCAAGATAATCCTTTCTATTAAATTTTTAACAACTCTTTTTTAGTTACAAACTTTTATTATACCTAAATAAATATCTCATAAATAACTCTTTTTATTTTTATATTAAAAATTTTATCTTATTTTTAATATTTACTTCCAAGTTTATAAATTCATTTAATTTTTTATCAAATTTATGAGAATATTTTTCATATTTAAATCCTAAATCTACTGCTTTTAATTTTTTGACATCAGTCACTGAAGGGTCTTTTTTACTATAGTTACCTTCATTTTGTACAACCTTTTTTAGAATTTTTGCCAATTCTTCATTTGATATTTTATTAAAAGATATATCTCTAATAATTACACCTAAATAACTACTCTCTGATTCTTTTTTACCTATTTCTAATAAATAATAGTATTTATCAATTGATTTTATTCCTATTAGAAAATATTCTCTATATCCTAATTCTTTGAGTTCACCATTTTCTCTCTTTTTCAATCTATACCAATTATCTTCTAAATCTTTTTTATTAAATCCATTATTCAAAAGTGTTTCATAAAATGTAGTTTTTTTAAATTCATCTAATTCTTTAAAATCTTTATCTAAAAATTTATAATCACTTATAATCTGTTCTATTTTAAAAATATTCAAAATTTCTATTATTTGATTTAATAATATATTTGTTTCAATATCACAATGAGATGTTAAATATTTTATTTGTTTAGAGTTGTCTCCAGATGGAAGTTTTTCAGCATCTGAACCATCAACATTTTCAATATTTTCTTTATTTTTTTTTGGAGTTTCTTGATCATTTTGAACATCTATTTGTTTATTATCTTCAGCTTCAGGATCTTCTATCAATTCTATTTTTTCTTCTTCTATCTTTAAAATCTCTATTTTAGGTTTATTATCATCAATAGTTTTAACTTGAGTTTGCACTCTATAAAGAGATTCTCTTCTTCTTGGTTGCTTATTACTATCCATTCCAGTTATATCTTCAACTTCTGAAAGATTAGTTATTCCACTTTCATAATCTTGATTTTCTTCTTCACTTTCTATAATTTTAGGTTTGGATTCTTTTTTTTCTGGTTTATAAAACTTTTTTTCTACTTTATGTATTATTCCTTTGATAATAGCCTTAACTGTAATATCACTAGGAATACTTATTATATAAATTCTTTGAATTAAAAATGTTTTTTCATTTAGCCATAAACCATCACTATTTATAAACAAATGAAGTGGATGATAAGGTAACACGATTGGATATCTTACTTGATAACCAGAAATTATATCCCCAGAATTAAACTCTAAACTAGAAGAAAGATAACTTATTCTATTTCTTGATATATTATTAAATTTTGCATATGCTAAAAACTTAATATTTGAGTCTTCCAACTTTTTATATAAACCAATAAGATACTCTTGATTTTCAACTTTTGAATTATCTAAATTAATAAATTCATTAATTGCATCATCAAGGTTAAATTGCAATAATCTTTGCTTTATAATTTTATGTTGTGGAGTGTATGCTGAAACAAATAATTCAATTGATGGGATTAAAACAGTTATACCCTCATCACTAATTAGTTTTGTATAATTAGTTTTATTAAAAAAAGGTATGTTTTTTTCTTCAGATTTTTCAAAATTTATTTTATAAATATTTGAAAGAGAATCACCTAATGAATCTATTTCTTCATTAAATTTTACTATTCGAGGATTATGAATAGTAAAATCAAAATTAAAATTTACATCTTCCATATATTCTAAGGTATCAAAAATTTTCCATCTATCTAAGACTTTTTTATGTCTTTTCCATACAGAACCAATTCTTACTTCATCAAGTTCAGGTATGGGGAGATAAACAACTATATCAGGCGAATTTTTTATAACTGTTAAATTATCTATATTGACTTTTCGTAAAATCACTTGTATATTTGGGATTAATGATTCATTTTTTAATTTCACTGCTGCACAATAATTTAAAACTAAATAGTAGTTATCATTGTCAGGTAAATTTTTAAATGGCAAATTTTCTATTTTATTTTTTTCTTGCATTTATTATTGTAGCATTTTTAATGAAAAATATCTTTATAGTCTAAAAGTAATTAATATTACGTACAATTATTTTAATCTTTATAAAACTGTATAATAAAAAATTTATTAAAATAATAGAACTTGTATTAGAATCAGGGAATTTTACGTTATATCTTATTGGATTCTTATAATTTATAAAGATTATTATATAGTAATAATTAAAGTTTAAATTAATTATTTAATTTTTATAGAAAAATCTTTTTTGAGCTTAAAAAATATAGCAGTTTTTTAAAGATAGAATAGCTCTATAAAGAACTATTCTATACTATGTGATTTTTTTATTTTGAAGAAGGATTATTTCCTCTTCTTCCACCTGATGGATTTCCTGTTGTGCTTGGACCATTTGGTGGTCTAACTCCTGATTTTGCCATTTTAATTCCTTTTTAATTAACTAATTGAGTTAATAAACTCAGCCTTTGAAATACCAATATCTTTTAGTATTCCACTTAGTAAACCAATCTTTACAGCTTTCTTTTTATATACAGGAACAATTAAAGTTTTTTTAATGTTATGAGTATAAACTCTATGATATATAGAAACGATTATATCAAATGACTCTATAACTAACTTCTTATTAAAAAACTAAAGGTGTTTGTAGGCATTTTGACCTACAATATTTTTCGTATGTTATTTGTTGATTTTTAGGGTGTTTTATGTATAATATAAATTAAACAAATATAAGGAAATAAAATGAAAGAAGAAGGTTTTGTAAATGCAGCTTTAAAGCAAATAAAAGAAAAAAATACTAATGCCAGATTTTTAGCAAATCAAGCATTATTTAATTCTCCAGATAGCACTAAAATACAAGCATCTGCAAAAGTTTCTATAGCATTTGCACTAAATGTATATAATCAAGACCATAATGATTTGACTGACTTAGTAGAAAAAGCTACTAATGTGAAAACAGTTGGTGGACTTAAAAAGATTATTGAAAAAGCTGAACAGATAATGGATAGTAGAGATTAACTTTACAGATAATTAAACTAAAATATTAACAATGTGTAACTAAAATATTTTATTTTGAAAAAGAATATTTAGTAGATTACATTTATGGAACTTATAGATTTCAAATTGGAACTATAGATGCAGAATATTATAGAATAGATAAAAATATTTTATATACACAACATGATATTTTAATTCATAAAAGTATTAAAATTACTAAAAAAATATTTACTGCTTAAAAAGGTATCTCAATTTTTAGGAAAATTGATTCTATATAATAAATCAACAAATAATAATTGATTGTGAAGCAAATGAATCTTTACCATATGAAGATTTCCAAAGGTTAATACATGATTTTCCAACATATATGGAATTAGTTCACTATACAAATAAGAGAATTACTAATATTTTGATGAATTATTTTCATACATAAACTGATTCACAAAAAAAATTAAATACTTATTTAAATAAAAGAAAACAAACTAAACAAAATCTATCTACAGATAGGTAATATTCAAAATTTTATATCAAAAAAAGTAAATAAATATTTTTCTTTGTTCTCCAAACTAGAGATTATTGAACATTTAAAATGAGTCAATAAATTTAAAATAGAGAAATCTATTTATCTCTAACATCTTGTTATATTTTTATTTAATTTCATTGCTAATTATTAAAGATTCAAGTTTAGGAGTTTTAAAATTATGATAATCTAAATAATACATCATATCTCTAAATTTATGATGAGGATTACAATCAAATTCATAAGTATTAACTATTGCCCTTTTTAATATTTCTTCCATATTTTGAATATTTGATTCATATAATATTACTATAGCATCTATATTTGTGGCAAGAAAATCTTTATTTTCAATTTCACTTTCAAGATAAAACCTATAAATATCTTTAGTTTCATTGACTTTAATTCTTTTTGAAACTATAAAATAATTAAGCCCTCCAAAAATGATTTTATATTCTTCTTTTGATAAATTTTCAATTGCTATTTTATTACCTCTTATAAATTGTTTAGTTGTAAAATCATTAGTTATAAATGAGTCTTTGATTCTATCCCATTTTTCATCAAATAGAGCAATTTTTAAATGAGAACATATAACCTTAGCTATAAAAATTCTTAAGAATTCTAATGAGTATAATTCGTTAATAATTAGAGGATAAAAAGGTTTTACTGGATAAATAGCTTTTCCATAATAAACTTGTCTTCCATGAGCAACACTATTTCTAGAATCAATTAAGTTTTTAATCCAAAATGCTGTTTCAATACTATATAGCTTAAATTCTTTTAAAAGATATATGATTTTGGAATACACAGAAACATCTTTATTCAAAATATTTTTCAATAGTTTTATCGTTTCTAAATTTTTATTATCTAAATTTGTATCAGTTAAAGAAAGAATATTTGAATTATAACTATTAGTAAATTCTTTTATAAATTCATCGGCATCTTTTTTTAATTGTTTTGCATATATATCACCTAGTAATTCTAATACATGAAAGTATGATAAAGTTGATTCATCATCATATGAAAAATTTTCCTTACTTTCATTTCCTAAGTGATGTGCTTTTCTCCATCTATCAAGTAATGAAAAAATTAAATTTAGCTCATATTCCTTTAATTTATTCAATGAACAGATTAGTTCGTTAAGTAATGCTGATTTATCTATATCTTCATAAATAAATTTCTCAGTTCTTCCAACTAATAAGTTTTGTTCTTCTACTTTTAAGCTTTGACTACTACTTGAATTGAAAACATTAATCGGTTCATCTATGAGAAATGAAACTATCCCTAGTATATTTAAATATTTAGGTCTTAAAAAAGCTCCTGCATCAATAAGAGATGTAGTTTACAAAAATAAACTTAAATATACAAGAATAAATTTAAATTTACAAGATAAAACTTAAATAGAATTCATGCAATAATAAAGTAGATTGTAATTTGGAGCAAGTTTCAGTTACAATATAAAATAATTAAAATTGACTGGAAAGGAAAAAAATGTATAAATTAACAGAAGTACAAGAATACTTAAAAAATATATTAAGTGCTCAAAGGGTTGAACAATGCTATAAACTAATATCAAATCCTAAAGAAAGAGTTAATACAGAAGATAAAAAATGGGTTGCTTGTGAACAAGAGCATGAACTGAAAACAGTTGTAAATGCAATTAATAAAATTTTAGAGGATGATGGTCATGATTTATCAAACGATCAAGATGTTTTACTTAATATAATTGAAGAGATATGTGAACTTTTTCAAAAAAATGGTATAACAAATAAGCCAAGAATACCTTTTTATGTATTAGTATTAGACAGAGTTATAGCAGAATAAAATTATGAGATAAAACAACAGATTGCACTGTACAATAATTAATTAAACTCCAAGTTTTAGACATTTTGGTGTTTGTAGGCATTTTAATATACGACACTTTTTGTGCATGTTATTTATTCATTTTTAGGGTGTTTTATATATAATGTATATTTAATAAATAGTTATGCTATTAGGAGTAAATATTATATGAGTGTTTCACAACAAGATATCAAGAAACTATTTGGTAGATCTGCTGGTAGATGTAATATCTGCAAAAAAGAATTAACTCAAGAAGATATTCAATTAGGTGAAATGGCACATATAATAGCAAAAAAATCTAATGGACCAAGAGGTAATGAAAAAAATGAAAATAATAATTCATATGATAATTTAATTTTACTTTGTCCAAACCATCATAGTGAAGTAGATCAAAATCAACATCAATATACAATTGAAGTATTAAAAGAGATTAAGAAAAATCATGAAAACAAGATATCTATACAATTAGAACAATCAAATTCTAAATATTTACAAGATTTAGATTCCTTGAAGATTCTTTTTTCACATATACCAATTTTAGAATTCAGAGGTATGGCATTTAAATTACCAGAAAGTATTTCTATTAATTTTAATGCCCAAGATATATTTGAATCATTTTGTTTAGATCTGCCACACAGATATCCATTTTTTGATCAAGAATTAACAAAATTATTTGATGACATGTTGTGTAAAATGGATAGATTACATGATTGGATTGGGGGCACTATTAGTAATACAAGTTATAGGCTAATTACTATGAATGAAATGATGAATACTTATACAATTGACCAAATTGGATATAATGCTTATGTATTTGATGATATTGGAAATATGCGAATTAATAAAAGATTTTTAAATGATATGCAACAAGAACAAATATATAAAAATGTACCTGTACTACAGCAAGATTTTATTTATTCACATACAAATTTAATAGAATATATTAGACATAACTATAATAATGTATTTGCAAATTAAAATTTAAGCATTACAAAGTACCGAAAAAATCAAGGCTACACTAGTGGTAGTACAAGCTTTAATTTTGTAAAATCATAAATAGAAAATCAAAACTGATAAGAACTAAAAATACCCTGTTTTTTTGCTCCGAGTGTAGTTTATATAAACAAACTTAAATATGTAAGAAAAAACTTAAATAGAAATTTTGTAAAACATAAAAATAAGTAGGTTATAATTTGTGACAGAATTAAGTTACAATATAAATAAAATTAGAGGAATAATAAATGGCTAAAGATAAATTAAAAACAAAATATTATGGAATAGTAAGAAGTATTTATGACTGTATTGAACCTCAAAACACTTACGTTGCTGATTCAACTGTAAAAACGTTAGCTTCGATTGCATTTTTTTATGTGGGGATGAATAAAGATATCAATGAATGTATTAACAACACAGCTGATATTCTTGAAAATCTCTTAAAATTTTTTCATAATAGCATAAAATCTTTTGATACTTTTGATAATGTTTTAAAACATTATGAAGAAAATGAAATTTATGAAAGATTTGTTGATATATATATTGAAAATTTAGAAAATTATAACTTGGAACAATCTAAATCTTAATAGTTAAAAAATAAATATGAATTTAGTTACTCCTATTATAACAGAAGATAAACAACACCATAATTATAAATCTCTATTAAAAGATGATTTACCTACACTTACAAAAATTCAAGAGTGGGCAGATGGTTTCCCTGATAGAGATAATAAATTTGTACGAGAATTTCAAGAAACTTTTAATTCATCTTTTTGGGAAATATATTTATATAAACTATTTAAAACATTAAATTTTGATGTTAAATGGGATAATCCATCACCAGACTTTGATTTAAGTTCACAAGGATTAGATTTTATTATTGAAGCAGCTACTTCAAATCATGCAATCAATTCTCAACCAGAATGGGAACGAGAAATTTCTAATGATAAATATGAGTACTATATTTCAAATATGAATAAAATAAATGAATTTTCCATTATTCGTCATGCAAACACACTATTTTCAAAACATAAGCGTTATAATGACTACTATTCAACATTAAAACATGTAACAAGAAAGCCTTTTGTAGTTGCTTTAGGTTCATATGAAATTCCATTTTTTTATCATCAATATGATAGAGCCATAATGGCATTACTGTATAATCATTATATAAATGAAGAAGTATTTACAAAAGAACCAAATAAATATCCTTTTGGACCACCATCAGAAAAATTAGATTTTGTTCAAAAAGAAAATGGGTCAGAGATTGAGCTTGGACTTTTTTTAAATGATAGTATGAGAGAAGTCAGTGCTGTAATTTTTAATCCATTAGCAACCACAAGTAAAATAAAATGTAAAGCAAATCGTTCAAATGGAACACATTCACATATGTGGTATTGTAATGATAATACAATGCATCAAACTATAAATACAGAAGAACTGATTGAAGATGGTCTATTTGTATTTCATAATCCATTTGCAAAATATCCATTACCAATTGAGATATTTAAAAATAAAAGAATTCGCCAAGTTAATTATGATATCGAAACTGGTGAGTTACTTCACTATTTTGAAAATAACCATTTAGCACAACGTACTAATTTTAATATGTCATATAAAAAATGAAACCAATCCAAGAACTTTTCAAGGAAAATCCTAATAGTAAATTTAGATTAATTCAAGCACTTGATATTAATCTCAAACAAGAGCCATATAAATACATTATAATATGCCAGGATCAAAATAAAGAGTATCATTTAACTCTCGTTCAACCAGAACACTTATTTGATAAATATAAAATTGGTATGACCTATCAAAATGATGAGGAAATTGATATTATTGGTACAGATTATTCAGTGTTTGGGATTGAAAAACCAAATCTTGAAGGACTTGAAATTCAAAAAGATTCTTTTTATCTTCAAGTTCCACAGATGCAATCAATTTATAAGTTAAGTAATGTAATTACTGATAATGACAATAAGTTAATTACGGATGAATCTTTATATAAAGAATTTTTGGAACAATATTGCCAAGTGTATCAAATGGAAGTATATGATCTTGTTATACCATGCTCAGTTATTGCAAATAAGTTTTATCTTTTTTCAAGAAGTTTTGCAAAAGCAATTTTTAATGGTATTCCAATGAATAATATTCATTACAAACAATTTTATAGAAAAATTGATGATAAAAAAGTAGAAGTACATTTAAAAAAAACTTTTGGAGGTGTTGCTTTTTTAGAAGATATCTGCAGGTTTATAGATGATAATTATGCACAAGATAAACTGTACTATTTTTCAAGCCAAAGACTTATGAATGAAAAAGAGTTCTTCCCTCTTAAAGCGCTTTTTCCATTATTTGGCCCATTGAATATTGAAATTACATATGTAGAAGTTAATTCTACTGATAAACCTAAATATTTTGTTCTTAATATTTTAAAACAATACTCAAAACCTATTTTTTCAAAAATATATTATCAAGTTCATCATAAAAGTATTGATACGCATATTAATAGAGAAAATATGGAGGTGTTAACTATTTTTTAGTAGTTATTTGGAGCTATTTCCTAATTTCTAAGGGCTAGATTATATTAAAGAGATAGTTATGCCTATATTTTAAAATTGTATTTAATTTTAAATACACAGTATTGCGTACAAGTTTGTATTTAAATTTGAATACAGTTAAACCATACCTTTTTTTATTAAAATTTAGTGCTTTTAGGAAGAATATGACTTTTATCTACAAGAGCAATATTTTTAGAATAAAATTTATGAGAAATCTCTTTTAATTCTACTGCTTGTTCACAAATAGTTTTAAAGCTTTCACTTAAAAAGTTGGTACCGTTAAACATAGATTCAAAATATCTTTGTTTAGTATTACCGTTTGATAATAACATATCAAAAATCACAACCCCTTTGAATTGTTTTTTTAATAACTCTTTTGCAATTGAGTCTAATTGTTCTGTAGGGCTATGATAAGAAGTTGAAAATACTACAACTTGATTATTAGTAATTTGATTGATTTTAAAATATTTCAAATTTAATTTCCTTAAAACTTATCATTAATTCTAATTTTAACTTATATTTTCTTATTTTCTGAGCATGAATTATTGTAACCGAATTAAATTATTATTTAAATACAAAATTACTCCTCTAAGAATTCTAAAATTTCATTTATAAAATTCTCAATTTTTTTTGTACTTGTGTCTTTATTACATATTCTTTCTAATGCAGGTAATACCCATTTATTCTTTTTAACTTCAATATTTATCCAAGATTCTAATTCACCTACAGGTAAAATATATAATCCATGTTCTTTGCAAATGTTTATAATCTCATTTGCATTACTCTTTATATCAGAACAATCTAACCCTTCAATACCTAGTTGCTTAACCTTTTTCCATTTTTTTGCATTATCTTCTATTCTTGATAATGCACTTTTTGCTCCTGAAAATGAATGTTCACTATTTTTTAATTGATTAAGAAGTTCTTCAACATCATTTTTTATTTGCTCTAGTAACTCTTTATCAGAAAATTCATTTATATATGTACAAATTTTATTACACAATAAAGTCATTTTTTTTATTTCATTATCAGGAATAGAAAAACTTTCCATTATTGCTATTAAATTAGTACTACTATTTATTATATCAATATCTACAATTCCAGCTACTGGAATTTTTATATCTTTTAATAATGAAACAACATCTTTGACAGTTTGTTTATTATGCGCATGTATAAAGAGAAACTTATGTTGATCTAAAATTTTTGTTGAAACACTATTATAAATAACTCTATCGGTATCAGCTTCACAAACTATTGTTCCACTTGAAAATATCGCTTCTAATACATTTTGACTTGATAATAGGGGTGAATTTGAAAGTTTTTGAATATTTTTGGCTGTTAGTAAGTTAAAAGTTGTTTCTTCATGTACTCTATTTAATCTATAAATATCCAACGATGTTTCAAATGAAAGTAATCCTTTTAAAAAACTTGCACTATGTGTTGTAATTAAAATTTGAGATTTAAAAATTGAATAATTTTCTGCAATCCATGCACCTAAGATTCTAGCTTGTTCTGGATGCAAAAATGCTTCTGGTTCATCAATCAGTAAAACTTTATCTTCAGATAAAAGTAATGTTAGCACAGTTGCTGCAAATGATCTATACCCATCACCCTGTTCTTCTAAAGAAGGTAAGTTTCCTATTATATCAATAAGTTTTCTTGGATCTTCAGGTAAATCATTAAATGCTTGGTCAACGATAAATCTCAAATGTGTCATTTCTGAATAATCTAAAAATATATCCATATCAAAGGCTTTTTGGAAAGCTTCATTTAATTTATCTCTTACACTTTGCTCAATAGAAAAAAGTTGATGCATAAGATTTTTAGGAAAATCTTTTGGATTAATAGCAGGTGTTCTTTTAGTAATATTCAATTTAGATTCAGAATCCATGTAATAGACTCTATATTTACTTAATTTTAAAAATGTAAAATCTTTAATAGGATCTTGTTCAAATAATCTTTTGTGATTTTTATAATCAAACCCTATTTGATTATTTTGGCTAGTTGAGTCAAATGACATTATTCCATTAATAATTTGATTTGACTGATTAGAAGGATTATCTTTAACAATAAGACCTTCAAAAAGTCCATCAAAATTATCAGGTTTATTTACAGTAATATCTGTTATAAATTTTGTCTTAAAGCCATGTCCATGAACTAATTTTGCATTAATATCTTTTAATGTTTGAGATTTACCAACATTATTAGGTCCAACCAATAATGTAAGATTTCCTAATTTAAGTATTTCACCATTTTTTAATGTAATTGATTCTATTTTCATTATAAAAATCCATTTATTTTTTTGTTTTTAATTTATCTTTTTTTAATAATCTAATTAAATTATTTTCTGCTTTTAGCATAATATCAGAAAATAGTATACTAGAATCTTTTGAACTTTTGATTCTTTTTTCATGATTATCTTCTGTGAAAAATTCTTTAAATTTTTTTTTTAGGAAACTCTCCCAATATATCTAAATAAATATGAGAAACCCTATTAAATAGGCCCATATTTAAAATTAAGTCTGGTTGCAAATCTTTATATGCTTCCCGTAGAGCTTTATCATCACTATATAATATCGGGAATAAATCTGAAGAATTCATTATTGATAGCATTGTACAAATTAATAAATCTCTTGATGTATTATTTAAATCATCTTTAAATTTTTCTTCATTATTAAAATTTCTCACTTTCCCAAAAAAAGCATAATTATCATCTTTAAAAAACAAACTCATTAATTTAAGCACTCTAAAACCAATTGGTAAGTTATTATTTGTTAGAGATTCAAGTACATGCAATTGTCTTTTTATTTTTTGATCTGTTTTAAATAAAGCTCTTGCTTCTAAAATATAGATCAATGACAATTTATTTATATTGTAATATCTAAAAAGTTCTGATACCATTTGATTTAAATTTTTCACAAAATTATCAATATATTCTTCTTCATCTTCTATTTTAAATTTAAGATTTTTGTGAATAACTCTAATATTTTGGATTAATCCTGCAATATCTTCATTATTTTTATCTAAACGATAATTATCCCCAAACTTTTCATATCCAATAATTAGTTGTTCAATTAAATATGGTGAAGGATCAAAATTAATTGTTTGTTTTTTTATGTGATCAAAACTTTTACACGAAATTTCAATTATATTAGAAAAATATTTTTCAGCATTACTCACTCGTAAAGCTAAATCTTTATCCTAAATACTCTAAGAATTTTTATTTTTTGATAATCACTAATAATTTATCTTTTTTATTATATTACACTCAATCTCATGGTCTTTTAATTTATCATTTTTGAAATCAACATCTAATTTATTCTCATATTTAAAACATTTTTCAAATTTTGCATCATTATTATAATAAATTCTATAAAGTGTCGTTGGTATTACAATATCATTAGCTATCTTTTGATTTGGATTTTCATATAGTGCAATAGATATAGAATTAATATAGCCAAGCTTTTGAGCTAATGTTCTTCCATATCTTTCTACCTTTGTCCAAGTTTTTTGATTAACATTAGCTGCTTGTGGTATTATATTGGCCATAGTATATGCTTTATTTAAAGCTTTTTCATCATAATCAAAATCTGCATCAGCAACAATAAAATGACCCCTATTCCAATCTTTACCATATCCAGTATAATCTTTATATTTAGTTCTATATTTCATAGGTATAGTTTTTTCATTATAAAATCTAGGTCTTTTTTAATATCACCTTTTCCAACTAAATTGCCATCAAGTTTTACCCAACCAGATAAGGCACCTTTATATTTATACGAATAGCAAATTTTATATAGTTGTTTATCAACTATTTGGTCACATTTTGATTTATCTACATAATCTGATAATTCAGTTGCATATATAGTACTAACATAAATTAAACCAAACAATAGAATGAGTGTCTTTATATGTTTTTTCATTTAAATATTATAGCTATATTCAATATAAATAATTCAATATACTTTTTTTGAGAATTAAATAAACCCCTTCCTTATACCCATTATACGATAATACATAAACCAATTTTAGGAGAAAATATGAAAATAGACAAGTTACTACAAGATTTT
>RRZT012605099.1_pt1 | contig 22581 bp, 23 predicted proteins | sample 2165551 | NCBI WGS metagenome assembly RRZT01 (sample SAMN10456910, study PRJNA506462) | wastewater metagenome | biome: wastewater; feature: sludge; material: wastewater sludge; isolation source: wastewater sludge with Escherichia coli K12::gfp cells carrying plasmid... | place: USA: Moscow, Idaho... | reverse complement strand
CGCCGACCTGCCCCGGGCGGTGCGCTCGACCGGGGTCGAACCGCTGCTCACCGAGGCGTCCGAGGCGTCGCTCGTGACCGACCTGACCCGCCACGTCGACCGGCTGCTCGACGAGGTGCCCGGCACGGTCGGCGTCATCGTGCCGCCGACCCGCCTGCCCGGCCTGCGCGCAGCCCTGACGGCGCGGCTCGGCTCGCTGGTGAACCCGGTGGACGCCGAACGCGTCATCTTCGTCACGCCGCTGGAGGCCAAGGGCCTCGAGTACGACGCGGTGGTCGTCGTGTCGCCCGACGAGATCGTCGCGCAGTCGCCGGGCGGCGTCCGGGTGCTCTACGTGGCGCTCACGCGACCGACGCAGCGCCTGGTGACCATCGACGTTGGCCCAGCTCCCGGAGCCTGGCGAGAATCTCTGTCGTCGCCCGCGACCGATTGAGCGTGAAGAACTGCAGGCCGGGGGCCCCTGCGAGCCGCAGGTCTTCGATCAGCTTCAGGATCAGCGCCAACGCCACCTCACGGAACGTGTCCGGGTCGTCGGCCAGCGCCCGCAGCGGCTTGGTGAACGACACCGGCAGCGGCGTCCCGGACAGGTCGCCGAACCGGTCGAGCTGCCCCACCGACGTGACCGGCATGATGCCGGGCACGATGGGCAGGTCGGCGCCGGCGCGGCGCGCCCGCTCGACCAGCTCGACGTAACGGCTCGCCGAGAAGAAGAGCTGGCTGATCGCGAACTCGGCGCCCGCTTCCTGCTTCTCGACGAGGATGCGGGCGTCCAGGGCCAGGTCGCGGCCCCCGCCGTGACCGTCGGGATAGGCGGCGACACCGACGTGGAAATCGCCCATCGACTTCACCAGACGCACCAGTTCGGTGGCATTGCTGAGCCCCTCGGGGTGCGGCACGAACTCGGCCGTCGGGCCGGCGGCAGGGTCGCCGCGCACCGCCAGGATGTGGTCGACACCCAGCTCGCCATAGCGCTCGATCGCGGCCCGCAGCTCGGCGACCGACTGGCCGGCCACCGTCAGGTGCCCCATCGGCATGATGCCCGACGCCTTGCGGATCAGCCCGATGGCCTCGAACGTACGTTCCCGCGAGCTACCCGTCGCACCGTAGGTGACCGACACCCAGTCGGGCTTGAGCGGCGAGAGGCGTCCGATGGTCTCACCGAGCGCGAAGGCACCCGGGGTGTCCTTCGGAGGAAAGAACTCGAACGAGAACGTCGCGCGCCGGCCCGAACGCAGGCGTTCGGCGACGGTGGTCTCGGTGGTGGTGGGCACGCGCAAACCCTAGACGAGCGGCCCCCCGGACGCCCAGCTAGGCTCAGCGTGTGGTCACCCTTGATCCCCGTCACCCGCTCGACAAGGCGCTTCGCGGCGCCGTCTCCGACGCCCTCACCGGCTGGCTGGAGCGCCGCCGCGACGCCGTGCTGGCGATCTCGCCCGACCTCGCGCCGATGGCCGACCGGGCCGCAGCGATCCTGTCCGGCGGCAAACGGATGCGGCCCGCCTTCTGCGTGTGGGGCGCGGTCGCCGTGGGCGGCGTCCCCACAGGCCCGGACGCCGCCGCGCTCGTCGCGGCGGCGTCCAGTCTGGACGTGCTGCACGTGTCGGCGCTCGTCCACGACGACGTGATGGACGCCAGCGACACCCGCCGCGGCGTCCCGGCCGCACACCGGCAGTTCGAGGCCGACCACCGCGACGCCGGAGCCCGCGGCTCGGCCGAGGACTTCGGGCGCGCCGGGGCGATCCTGCTCGGCGACCTGCTGCTGGTCTGGTCAGTCGAGGCGTTCGAAAGCTCAGGCCTGGACGCCGCCGCCCGGCACCGGGCGCGTCCCTACCTGGACGCCGTGCGCACCGAAGTGACCGCCGGCCAGTACCTCGACGTGCTCATCCAGTCGCGCGACCCCTACGCACTCACCCGCACCCCCGACGACGTCGAGCGTCTCGTCGCCGAGGTCGGCCGGGTGGTGACGTTCAAGTCGGCGTCGTACACGGTGCGGCGTCCGCTCGACATCGGCGCCGCCATCGCCGGCGGCACCTCCGACCAGCACGCGGCGCTCGCCGCCTACGGCGAGCCGCTCGGGCGGGCCTTCCAGTGGCGCGACGACCTGCTCGGGGTGTTCGGCGACGGCGAGCTGACCGGCAAGCAGACCGGCGAAGACCTGCGCGAAGGCAAGCTCACGCTCCTGGTGGCGCGGGCGTTCGCCGGCTCGACCCCGTCGGGGGCCGAGCGGTTGGCGTCCGTGTTCGGGCGGAGCGAACTGACCGCCGACGACGTGGACGCTGTCCGCGAGATCATCGTCGCCTCCGGCGCGCAGCGCCATGTCGAGGACGCCATCGAGCGCGAGCTCGAGGTGGCACTCGACGCCCTGCAAGGGGCACCGCTCACCGCCGACGGGCTGACCGCGCTGCGCGCGTTGGCGGACGCCGCGGTGCGCCGCTCGTTCTGACCGGCGTCCGGGTCAGATTCGCAGCCCGTCGGACGGCGGCAGGATGCCGCCGGAGAAGCCGCCGGCCACCGGGCCGCCCTTCGTCCCGAAGGCCGCCATGGTCACCTTCTCCATCGCCGGATCCTCGTTCCAAGCCTCGCGCAGGCGCTCCTTGAGGTCGTGGGCGGCCTGCTCCGGGTCGGACGCCGCCGCGATGGCCCGCGACACGGCCACCCTGCGAGCGCCGGCCTGCCACACGATGTCGAGGGTGCCGGCCGTGACGCCGCCGGCCGCGAACCAGGGCTTGGACGCCGGATCGTCCTGCGGCGCCTTCGCCGCAGCGTGGCGCAGGTGGTCGAGCCCGGGGCCCACCACGAGGAAGTCAATCGCCTCATCGGCCAAGGCCGCGTCGATCTCGGCGGCACTGTTGCAGGAGCGCCCGATGACGGCCCACTCGTGCAGCCCCTTCTTCACACGCGCGGCGTCGCCTGCATCACCGAGGTGCACCACGTCGGCATCGAAACGGCCTGGATCGCCGGCCACGCACAGCAGCGCCTGGTAGCGCTGCGCCACGGTGCGCAGCCGCTCCAGAACGGTCAGCCGCTCACGTTCGCGCACGCCCGGCGCCTTGTACTCGACGATGTCGGCGCCGCCGGCCAGCGCGGCGTCCACCAGATCCTCGATCTCGGCCGCCGGCCGCTCGTCGGTCACGAACATCACGCGGGCAAGCCTGAGGCGGGTCCCGATCCCCATCAATGCGGTCACGGGCCCAGCATATGGTCCCGTCGGCGTGTCACACCCGCGTCCCGCCCACAAGGGCTCTTAGACTCTCGGCAGGTTCCCCACGGCCCACTTCCCCGACCTTGTGGAGCACCAATGTGAGTAGCACGCAGAGCAGTGACCCCCTGGTGGGTCAGACCTTAGACGACCGGTACGAGATCGTCCGGCGGTTGGCACGCGGCGGCATGGCCACCGTGTACCTTGCCGACGACCTGCGCCTGTCGCGCGTCGTGGCGATCAAGATCATGCACGAAGGCCTCGGCGACGACGAGGACTTCTCGGCACGCTTCGACGCCGAGGCTCGTGCCGCCGCCCATCTCGCTCACGCCAACGTCGTCTCGGTCTTCGACCAGGGCAACGATCTCGGACGCCCCTACATCGTCATGGAGTACGTGCAGGGCGCCACGCTGCGTCAGCTGATCACCCGCGAGGCCCCGATGGACCCGCTGCGCGCCCTCGAACTCATCGAACCCGTCGTCTCGGCTCTCGCCGCCGCCCACTCCGCCGGCATGATCCACCGCGACGTGAAGCCAGAGAACGTGCTGATCTCCGACCGCGGCCAGATCAAGGTGGCCGACTTCGGCCTGGCCCGCGCCGTCACCGCCAACAGTCACGCCGCCAGCACCGGGCTGGTCATCGGCACCGTGTCCTACATCGCCCCCGAGCTCGTCACCCGGGGCCGCGCCGACGCGCGCTCCGACGTGTACTCGACCGCGATCGTGCTCTACGAGATGCTCACCGGCGTCAAGCCGCACACCGGCGACAACCCGGTCGCGGTGGCCTACAGCCACGTCCACAACCAGATCGGCGCACCGTCGGCCGAGCCGTCGACCGCCTGGCGCGCCAGCGGCGGCATCCCCGACTTCGTCGACGAACTCGTCATGCGCGCGGGGTCGCGCGAGCGCACAGAGCGGCCCGAGGACGCCGGCGTCCTGCTCGAGCACATCCGGGCCGCGCGCACCGCGCTGGCGCACGGCGTCACCCGCGACCGGGGACTCGTCGACCAGGTGCGCCAGACCGCCCACTCGACGACCGCGACGACCGCCCGGGTCGCGACGCTGGTCGGCGCAGGTGGGCCTGCACCCGAAGCGGCCCGAGGCCGCGAGCTGCGCTTCACACCCTCCACGCCGGTGAGCCCGAGCTTCGAGGTGTATACCGACGGCGTCCCCTACTACCCCGACACGCCCGTACCGCCCGACACCGGGACCGTGCCTGCCGTGTCGGGTGGACGCCGGCGCCGCAACCTGCGCTGGCTGTGGCTGCTGCTCGGGCTGGTGCTGGCGTTCACTCTGTCGCTGGGCGGCTGGTGGCTGGTGGCCGGCCGCTACGTGCCGGCACCTCAGTTGGCGGGGATGAACCGGCCGGAGGCGGTCGCAGAGGCGTCCGCATCGGGTCTGGAGGTCACGTTCGCGAACGAGTACTCCGAGGACGTGCCGGTCGGCCAGGTGACCCGCACCGACCCCGGGGCGGGCGAGAACGTCGTGGGCGGCGGCACGATGCACGCCTGGCTGTCGCGCGGACCGGAGCGTTTCGGGGTGCCCAAGCTCGTCGGCCTGCAGCGCGACGCCGCGGGCGCGGCCCTCACCGACACCTCACTGGTGTCGGGCACTGTCACCGAGACGTTTGACGACAAGGTCGCGGCCGGTGTGGTGATGAGCCAGGACCCCGACGCCGGCGAGCGAGTGAAGCGCGACACCCCGGTGGCCTACGTGGTCTCGAAGGGCCCGGCGCCCGTGCCGGTCGCCGACTGGACGAACAAGAAGTACGCCGAGGCCAAGGCGACCCTGACGAAGGCCGGCCTGAAGGTGACGGCCAAGGAGGAGAACTCCGACACGGTCGCGAAGGGCCTGGTCATCAGCCAGAACCCCGGAGCGGGCGAGCTGAAGCGCGGCGATTCGGTGTCGTTCGTCCTGTCGAAGGGCCCGGTGATGGTGCGCGTCCCGAACGTGCGCGGGCTCGGCGCGACGGCGGCACGGGCCAAGCTCGAGGCGGCCGGCTTCCAGGTGCGCGTCACCCGGGTCGTGAACTCAGGCCTGGGTCTGGCCCTGCGCACCTCGCCGGCGTCCGGTTCGCTCGCGCCGAAGGGTTCGACCCTGACGCTGTACCTGGTCTGAGGCTCAGGCCGGCGTCCAGGGGCGGCCGTCGCGCAGGTCGGTGACCTCGGTCGGGGTCATCTCGTTGTAGCGGCCGAACGCCAGCGCGAAGCCGCGCTCCGACATCAACCGGTCATGGATCGGGAAGCCGTGCGGCGCCCCGAGCGCCCTCAGAAAGTCGATGTGCTCCTTCATCGCCGCCCACGGCCCGTGCAGGGGCACCGCCGCCACGTCGACGCCAGCCGGCACCGCGGCGAGGCTGTCGCCCGGATGGAAGAAGGTGGGCTCCCCCTCCGCACTCACGACGAGGCCGACATTGCCGATGCGCGGAATGTCGCGGTGGATCACCGCGTGGAGCCCGCCGACGGCGTCCACCCGCAGGGCGCCCAGATCGATGGACGCGTCTGCCGGCAGCGCCTCGGCGCGCGGCAGCGGCACCTTGTCGAGCACGGCCGGCTCGACCAGGACGCGCGCGCCCGGGTTGGCGTCGACGAGCGCCGGGGCGTGCTCGGGGTCGACGTGGTCGGGATGCTGATGGGTGACGAGGATCGCGTCGAGGTCGGTGAGCCCGTGCCACTCGTCGGAGAAGTTGCCCGGGTCGAACAGGACGCGCAGGCCGGCAGCCTCCAGCAGGACCGCCGCATGGCCGAGGTGAGTGATCTGCATGCCCCCAGCCTGCCGGTGTCGGCCGGACCCCACAACCGCTCAGGCGCTCAGGATCTGCCCTAGGACGCCGCCCGCCCGTTCGCAGTCGCCGCGCGTCACCCCGAGGTGGCTGACGGCGCGCACAGTCTTGGGGCCGACCGCCGACAGGGCGACGCCGCGTCCGGACGCCGAGGCCACGACCTCGGCGGCGCTCGGGCCGCCGGTGTGCACCACCACGATGTTGGTCTGCGGTGCCTGCACCGCGACCGGGCTGCCGTCGGGCAGGGATGCCGCCACGGCGTCCGCGAAGGCCTGCGCCGACGCGTGGTCGTCGGAGAGGCGCGCCACATGGTGGTCGAGCGCGTGCAGGCAGGCGGCGGCCAGCACGCCGGCCTGACGCCACCCGCCGCCCATCCGCTTGCGTTGGACGCGGGCGCGGGCCATCTGGTCGGCGCTGCCCACCAGCACCGACCCGACCGGCGCGCCGAGTCCCTTGCTGAAGCAGACGCTCACCGTGTCGAACAGCACGCCGTAGTCGGCCAGCGGAACGCCGGTGGCGACGTGCGCGTTCCAGAGCCGGGCGCCGTCGAGATGGAACGCCACCCCCGCGTCGCGGGTCAGCGCCGACAGGGCGCGGATCAGCCCGAGCGGCTGAATCGTCCCGCCGCCGAAGTTGTGGGTGTTCTCGAGCGCGACGCAGGCCGTGGACACGAGGTAGGGCCCGGCGTTCGGTGACAGCAACTGCTCGACCTGGGCGACGTCGGCCACCCCGTCGGCGGTCACCCACGTGCGCATGGTCACGCCGCCCAGGGCGCCGTGCGCGCCCATCTCGGCGCGGGCGATGTGGGCGCCCGAGTCGCACAGTACCTCCTGCCCGGGTGCCACGTGCAGGTGGACGCCGAGCTGGTTGGCCAGGCTGCCGGTCGCGCAGAACAGCCCCGCCTCGTGGCCGAGCAGCGCCGCGGTGCGCGCTTCGAGTTCGGCGATGGTCGGGTCTTCGCCGTACACGTCGTCGCCGACCGGGGCCGCCGCCATCGCGGCGCGCATGTCCTCGTCCGGGCGCGTCAGCGTGTCGCTACGCAGGTCTATCACGGCGGCGTCCGCCTCAGAAGCCGAGCTCGACCTGCTGCAGCACCGAGGTGCCGCTCTGTCGCCGGCGCGCCGCGAGCCGCTCGGCGACGAAGAACGCCAGCTCGAGCGACTGGTCGCGGTTGAGGCGCGGGTCGCAGGCCGTCTCGTAGCGGTTCGCCAGGTCTGCCTCGGCCAGCTCGCCGACGCCGCCGACGCACTCGGTGACGTCGGTGCCGGTCAGCTCGACGTGGACGCCGCCCGGCCAGGTGCCGAGCGCATCGTGGACGTCGAAGAACCCGTCGAGCTCGGCGACAATCTGCGAGAACGCGCGCGTCTTGTAACCGGTGTCGGAGGAGAACGTGTTGCCGTGCATCGGGTCGCACACCCACGCGACCCTGCGGCCGGTCGCCTCGACTGCGGTCACGATCGGCGGCAGCGCCTCGCGGACGCGGCCCGCCCCCATCCGGGAGATGAACGTGAGGCGTCCGGGCTCGTGGTTCGGGTCGAGGCGCTCGGCGAGCGCCACGGCGTCCTCGGCGGTGGTCGTCGGGCCGATCTTGACTCCGAGCGGGTTGCGGACATGCCGCAGGAACTCGACGTGGGCACCGTCGAGCTGCCGCGTCCGCTCGCCGATCCACAGCATGTGGCCGCTGACGTTGTACGGCTCATCGGTACGCGAATCGATGCGGGTCAGCGGGTGCTCGTAGTCGAGCAGCAGCGCCTCGTGCGAGGCGTAGAAGTTGATCGTGGTCAACTCGTCGTCGTTGATGCCGCAGGCGATCATGAAGCCCAGCGCCCGCTCGATCTCGGCGGCGAGGGCCTCGTAGCGCCCCTCAACGCCGGAGTTGCGCACGAAGTCGGCGTTCCACGAGTGCACGGCGCGCAGGTCAGCGAAACCGCCGGTGACGAAGGCGCGCACCAGGTTCAGGGTGGATGCGGACGCGTTGTACACGTCGATCAGTCGACGCGGGTCGGGGATGCGCGCCTCGGAGGTGAAGTCGAAGCCGTTGACGGCGTCACCGCGGTAGCTGGGCAGTGACACCTCGCCGCGGGCTTCGATGTCATTGCTGCGAGGCTTGGCGTACTGGCCTGCGATGCGCCCGACCTTCACCACCGGCAGCTGCGCCGCGTACTGCAGCACGACGGCCATCGACAGCTGCACCCGCAGCTTGTCGCGAATGTCGGCGGCGGTCACCGACGAGAAGGTCTCGGCGCAGTCGCCCCCCTGCAGCAGGAACGCGTTGCCGGCGGCGACCTGGGCCAGCCTGGCCTTGAGGTCGTCGCACTCGCCGGCGAACACCAGCGGCGGGCGCTTGCGCAACTCGGTGCGCACGGCGTCGACGGCCGCCGCGTCGGGGTAGTTCGGCTGCTGGGCCGGATTCAGGGCGCGCAGGTCTGCCAGGTCAGGAATGGTCTCGGGCACCGCGTCAGGATACGCGGTCTGCCGCAGTAGGGGGCGGTGGGTCATCGGTTCCGGGACGCGGCCGCACCCGTGCCTCCGCCTTGGCGCTGCCGTCCTCGCCGTACTTGACGGTGCTTCCGTAGGCATCGACGTAGGCCTGACCCGTCAGCTGCTGGATGGCGCGCATCACTTCATCGGTGACCCAGCGCAGCACGGCGCGGTCGCCTTCGAGCCCGTACCAGGGCGAGAAGTCGAGTGGCTCCCCCACCCGGACGACCGGGGGCTTGGCCGGCCACGGGATGCCGAGCTTCTTCGGGCCGAGCTGACTGTCGACGACCCCGACCGGAACCACGGGGACGCGGGCGCTCAGCGCCAGACGCGCGACGCCCGTCTTGCCCTTGTAGAGGCGTCCGTCGGGTGAGCGCGTGCCCTCGGGGTAGATGCCGACCAGGCCACCGTCGCGCAGCACCTCGATCACCGGATCCAGGCCGGACGCGCTCGCCCGCCCGCCTGACCGGTCGAGCGGCACCTGGCCGACGGCCTTCAGGAACCAGGCCACCACCTTGGACGCCGGCCCGCGGTTGCCCTTGAAGAGCTCAGCTTTCGCGGGGAAGGTCAGCGGACGCCGCATCAGCGACGGCGTCGCGAGCGTGTCGATGGCCGACAGATGGTTGCTGGCCAGGATGGCACCGCCCGCGGAGGGAATGTTCTGCTCCCCCTCGATGCGGCCCTTGAAACCCCACTTCACGACCGGCCGCACCAACGCGTGCTTGAAGAACCCGTACCACATGGCCACCTCCTCGACCCCACACCCTAGTGCTCCTGCCCCTACGATGACGGACATGACTGACCTGACGGCGCCCTTCCGCGCCGGATCCGGCGACGTGGGTGTCGTGTTCTGCCACGGCTTCACCGGTAGCCCCATGTCGTTGCGGGAATGGGCCGAGCGAACCGCAGACGCCGGTCATCGCGTTTCGCTGCCGCGCCTGCCCGGGCACGCCACCACGTGGCGGGAGCTCGACGTGACCACGTGGCAGGACTGGTACGGGCGGGTCGAGCGCGAGTACCTGTCGCTGCGTCGGGACTGCGAGAGGGTGTTCGTGGCGGGACTGTCGATGGGCGGCACGCTGGCCCTCCGGCTGGCCGAGCGACACCCCGACGTGGCGGGCGCAATGGTGGCGAACCCGGCCCTGGCGCTGACAGATCGGCGGGCGCTGCTCGCACCAGTGCTGAAGCGATTCATCACGAGCACGGCGAGCATCGGCAACGACATCGCGCGTCCGGGCATCAACGAGCGCAGCTACGACCGGACGCCGATGCGGGCCCTGCACGAACTCCTCAAGCTGATCGTCGACGTGCGCACGACGCTGGATCTCATCACCTGCCCGCTGTTGATCTTCCGTTCGGCGGTCGACAACGTCGTGTCGGGCACGTCGGTCGACATCATTCAGCGGCAGGCCTCGTCGACCGACATCCGTATCGTCGAGCTCGCGAACAGTCTGCACGTCGCCACGATGGACATCGACCGCGAACAGATCTTCGCCGACTCTGCGGCGCTTATCGACGAGATCACCGCTCGCAGGTGACCCTTCGGGCAGCCGTCGCCGCCGCCCGATCACTTCTCGCGGGTGACCCGGCTCGCCGCCGCAACGAACGCGCTCGTCAGGTCTGCGTCGCTCGCCCGGCCCGGGGCGTCCCAGTCGGCGGCCCAGCGGGTGAAGGCTGCGCGACCCCAGCGGACGATGGCGGCGTCCACCGCCACCTGGGCCAGCGCGTAGGCCGTCTCGAGGTCGACGCCCCTACGCTGGAAGTCCGCGTCGGGCGGTAGCCGGCCGACGTCGCCGGACGCGACGGCCTCCACCACCAGTGCGCTGTTGCGGGCGCGCTGCGGGCGGTAGGTGGGCGCGCTGACCCATTCGGCAAGTCCCTCCTTGACCCACAGCGGGCCAGGCAGCCCCGGCGAGCGGCTGACCGCGTGCACCGCCTCGTGGGTGAGGAGTGCGGCGGACCACGACGCCGACGCGCCAGACGCCGCGGCGAGGTTCACCACCATCTGCGGCCCGGACGCCGGCGTCGCGACCTGGGTGACCGCCCCGACCCCCGCCGCCTCCGAAAGCGGTGAGGCGAGCACCGCCGCGAACGCCGCAGGCGACCCGGGCAGGGCGAGAACCAGCGTGTCGTCGCTCACGAGAGGCCCCAGCGCAGCCTTGCGAACCTGCTCGAGGGCCTGGACGGCCGCGTCCAACCAGAGCTGGCCCGTGGTAGGCGGGACACTGGCACCCCGAAGCGTCACGACGCCACCGGCGCGCATCATGGCGATTGGCTCGCCCAGCCACACCGGCGCAGCGCCGCGAGGCGTCAGGCCCTGGAGCAGCCCGTCGGACAGTGCCGGGTCGAGCACGTGGTCGACCGACGCGAACCCCGACGCCGGGCGCCACCTGAACCGGACGCCCCCACTGCCGGACTCCTCGATCGCCTCCACGCGGAGCGCGGCCAGGTTGCTCCACAGCCGCGCTCCGAGCGCCCGCGACCGCTGGTCGCCCGCGAAGAGAGCCAGCCAGGCCGCGCGGTCGCCGCGGGCGCGCCACAGCCGCGAGGCGACGCCGGTGTCCGTGACGGGGAGCGTCGACGGCGTCCCGGCAGGCCCGGAAGAACCAGACGAGCCGAGCGAGGGCGACGACCCACCATCGACGCCAGGGCGACGTGGCGCCGTGCCCGGAGCGCAGCCCACGAACCCCATGGCGGCCGCAAGCCCGGTCGCCCCCGTCAGCGCGAGAACGCGACGGCGACTGAGCGGTGACCCCATGGGAGGATCCAATCACGCTCCCAGCCGGCGCTGGCGCCGGTTCTGCCGCGTCGGCCAGTCGTCGGCCTCAACGGCGGGCACGACGTCGACCAGCCGCAGCGGCGGGAGCAGACCGGAGCCGGCCAGCGCATCCAGCGCCTGCCTCTCGTCGGTGGTCAGGCTCGTGTCGATCTCGTCGGGAACCCCGAGCAGCACCGAGATGACACAGCCGTGGCACGCATCGCCGCGCACCTGGCAGCGGGAGCAGTCAACCAGCATCGTTTCCATGCCCCAGACCCTCGCAGCCGCCTCCGACAGTTTTCGTTCGCGTGCCGTGCGCACCGCGTCGACGAAATCTGTCAGAGGCGACTTCTAGCGTCGTCCTCATGACCGCGACACCCTCTCTGCAGCCGAGCTTCGCCGAACTGGGCAGCCACCTGGCCACGACGACCTTCGTGGTTCTCGACCTTGAAACCACCGGGGCGGCGTCCGACGACACCATCACCGAGGTGGGCGCGGTGAAGGTGTGCGGCGGCGAGGTGCTGGGCGAGTTCCAGACACTGGTGAACCCCGGCATGCACATCCCGCCGGTGATCTCGGTGCTCACCGGCATCACCGACGCCATGGTGGCCGGCGCGCCGCGGCTGAGCCAGGTGATGCCGCCGCTGCTGGAGTTCCTGAAGGGGGCGGTGCTGGTGGCCCACAACGCCCGCTTCGACGTGGGCTTCCTCAGGCGCGCCTGCCAGCAGGTAGGCCACGACTGGCCGAACCCATTGGTCGTTGACACGGTCGCGCTGGCCCGCGGAGCGCTGCTGCGCGACGAGGTTCCCAACGTGAAGCTCGCCACGCTGGCTCGCCACTTCCGCGTCGCCGCGCAGCCCAACCACCGCGCCCTCACCGACGCACGGGCCACCGTCGACGTGCTGCACGGCCTGATCGAGAGGGTCGGCAACCTCGGCGTCGACACGGTCGAAGACCTGCTTGAGTTCGTCCGCGGCGTGTCGCCCGAGCGCCGCTCCAAACGGGTCTGGGCCCGCGACCTGCCCGACGCACCGGGCGTGTACCGGTTCTACGCCGACCTGCCCGACGGACGCGGTGGGCTGCGCCGCGAAGTGCTGTACGTCGGCAAGAGCGTCTCGATCCGCGCCCGCGTCCGCTCCTATTTCACCGCCGCCGAGAAGCGCTCGCGCATGGAGGAGATGCTCCGCATCGCGACCGGCGTCGATGCCACAGTGTGCCGGACGCCGCTCGAGGCCGAGGTGATGGAGCTGCGACTCATCGCGACGCACGCTCCCCGTTACAACCGTCGATCCAAGTTCCCCGCGAACCAGACCTGGCTGAAACTCACCACCGACGTGTTCCCCCGCCTGTCGCTGGTGCGTCAGGTCGCCGACGACGGCGCGACCTACTTCGGCCCGTTCGCGCGCCGCGCCACCGCCGAACTGGCGCAACTGGCCCTGCACGACGCCTTCCCCATCAGGCAGTGCACCTCCCGGCTGTCGCCGAAGAAGCCGAGCGGGCGCTGCGCGCTCGGCGACCTCGGCCGCTGCCTGTCGCCCTGCGACGGGTCGGTCACCGTCGCCGACTACGCCACGCTCGTCGACGCACTCCGCACCTGCCTGACCACCGACCTGCGCCCCGTGCTCACCGCGCACCGACGACGCCTCGCACTGCTGGTGTCCCAGCAACGATTCGAGGAGGCCGGCCAGCTCATCACCCGCCTCGAGACGGTCGTTCGGGCAGCAACGCGCCGGCATCGCCTCAGCGCGCTGGCGCAGTGCCCGCAGATCGTGGCCGCCGAGCAGTCCGCCACCGGCTGGCAGATCCACGTCATCCGCCACGGACGTCTCGCAGCCGCGGCCCTGGCCAGACCGGGCGACGTCCCCCAGGTTGTGGCCCGCGCGGCCGTCGCGGCGTCCGACATGGTGGCCGCCCGGCCGGGCGGCGTTCCTGCAGCCACCACCGAAGAGGCCGAACGCATCGCCGCGTGGCTGGAGCGGCCCGGGGTCCGCCTGATCGAGATCGAGGGCGAGTGGAGCTGGCCACTGCACTGCTCCGTCGACCCCGCCGACCTGCCCCAACATCTGGTGGACGCCGAGCAGGCACCCGCGGCGTCCGCGCTCGTTAGGATCGGTGCATGAACACCGCGATTGTCTTCATCAACACCCAGGTCGACCAGGTCGCGGAGGTCGCCGAGGCACTCGTCTCTCTGTCGGGCGTCACCGAGGTCTACTCGGTGACGGGCTCTCTCGACCTCATCGCCATCGTGCGTACCCGCACCGTCGACGAGATCGCCGACGTGGTGACAGGCCAGATGAACAAGGTGCCCGGCATCACCAGCACCCAGACCCACATGGCGTTCCGCGCCTACAGCAGCCACGACCTGGAGGCGGCTTTCTCGCTCGGCATGTGACGGCGCCTGCGTCGACCGACGAGCCGACGCCGGGCAGCACGATGCCCCGCCGGCGAAGCCGACGGGGCATCGTGCTCACAGACTGATCGTCAGGAAACCTCGACCGACTCGATGACGACCGGCTCGACCGGACGGTCGCCGAATCCCGTCTTCACCTGGGCGATGGCGTCAACCACGTCGCGGCTGTCCTGATCGGCCACCTCACCGAAGATGGTGTGGCGGAAGTTCAGGTGCGGCGTCGGAGTCACGGTGATGAAGAACTGCGATCCGTTGGTGGCGGGTCCGGCGTTGGCCATGGCCAGCAGGTAGGGCTTGCCGAACCTCAGGTCGGGGTGGAACTCGTCGCCGAACTTGTAGCCGGGGCCGCCGCGTCCGTCTCCCTGAGGGCAGCCGCCCTGGATCATGAAGCCGTCGATGACGCGGTGGAACGTCAGCCCGTCGTAGAAGTTGCCGGTCGTACGGGAGCCGGACTCTGCGTCGACGTACTCCTTGGTGCCGGTGGCGAGCCCCACGAAGTTGGCCACCGTGTTCGGCGCCTGGTCTTCAAAGAGGTTCACGACGATGTCGCCGTGGTTGGTGTGCAGTGTTGCGGTCTGGGCCACGTCGGGTGGCTCCTTCCTTGGTCGTCTCACGTCACTTTCGGCCAAAGGATAGTCCACCTCGACCCGGACCCACCGCGTCCACCCTGCGCCGGGTACGGTGGTTCGCACGCGATCACGCGACAACACACGCAACCATCGGAGGAAACGTGCCCAAGAGGTTCTCGAAAGTCGTCGGTGAGACCACCCACGACGTGACGGAGAAGAGCAGGGACGCCCTGCAGCAGGCCGGCGACTACATCGCCCCTATCGCCCGTGACGCCGCCGAGCGCGGCGCCGCCCTGGCAGCCCAGGCCGGAGAACGCATCGGGCCGCTGGCCCGCGACGCCGCCGAGCGCGGCGCCGCCCTCGCCCGAGAGGCCGGCGACTACCTCGGCCCCATCGCCGAGGACGCCAAGCGCAAGGGTGCCCGCCTCGCAGCCGACACCATGGACAAGGTCCAGCCGCACCTCGATGACGCCATCGACAAGGTGTCGCCAGCCTTCGAGGAGGCTTACAAGAAGGTCGCGCCAGTGCTGGACGCCGCCCTCGACAAGCTGCAGACGGACCTGGTGCCCAGGTTCCAGGCCGCCCTCCACGAAGCCGCCGATCACCCCGTGACCGTCGAGTCGCGCAAGCGCCTCCAGGCCGCCACCGCTGCGCTCGCGGGCGAGCTCGAACTGCCCGAGCCGAAGCGGAAGACCAGCGTCGGCAAGACCATCGCCAAGGTGGCCATCGCTGGCGCGCTCCTCGCAGGCGTTGCTGTCGCACTGAAGAAGTTCTTCGCCCCTGAGGACTCCGGCTGGCAGGCCCATCAGCCCAGCCCGGCCTACCGCCCCGAGCCCACCAACAAGGTGGCCGACGATCTCAAGGCCAAGGCTGCGGACGCCGCCGCCAAAGTCAGCTCGGTCGTCGAGCAGGCCGCCGACAAGGCGGCCGACGCCGCCGAGGACGTGCAGGCCAAGGCCGAAGAGGTCGTCGACCAGGTCAAGGACAAGGTCGACGAGATCAAGGAGAACGCCGCGGAGGCCAAGGCAGACGCCGAGGCCACCGCGGACGCCGACGGCCTGGGCCAGGGTGATGCCGCCCCTTTCGCGGATAGCCCTTGGGGGGAAGGCTCCTACGTCGGGAGCGAACCCCCGGAGGGCTTCGTGATCAAGGGCAACGAACGCTCGATGAAGTTCCACGTCGTGGGTGGCGGCGGCTACGACCGCACCATCGCCGATGTCTGGTTCGCCACCGAGGACGCCGCCGAAGCCGCTGGCTTCGTCAAGGCCAAGCGCTGAACCGTCGCTGAGTACCACCGACGCCCCGTCCCTCGCACCCGAGGGGCGGGGCGTCGCCTCGTCCGGAGCAGTTGCCTCCCGACGTGACGACCGCACTGTGGCGCAGCGCGGAAGTCCGTCGACACTCCCACTCACAGAAGGGCCCGTTTCCAGGCCTTCTTCCTGGTGAGAGCACTCGTCACCGGGAGGAACCTTGTCCACGTCGTCAGTCGCCTGGGTTCAGCCAGCGCCGTTTCGTGCCCTGCTCGGCCATCTGGAGGCGAGCACAGGCCTCGAGCCGGCAGTCTTGGCGGTCCTCGCCGGCGTCCCCACCGGGCTCGTGTTGAGCCTGCTGCACGGACACGGCGGTCGCCCTTTGCGCCGGATGCACCGCGAGTGCGCCGAGCGCCTGCTCAAGCTGACCCCCGAGAAGGTGCAGCGAGCGGTCGCCACGCACTGCGACGGCGCCGTGACGACCCGACGGCTGCGACGCCTAATCGAGCTGGGCCTTCGCCTCGACGACATCGCCACCCATGTGCAGGTGAGCTCCGCCGAGGTCCGGTCGCTGGCATCCGGCCGCGCCTTCGTCTCCCGACTGGTCATGGCAAGGGTTGCCGTGCTGCTGGAGTCCGTTGAGCGGCCCTTGGCGTCCCGTGCCGCCTGAGCAGACCTACACTCACGCCATGGAGTGGCTCGGGGCTGTCGCCGTGGTGTCGCTGGCGCTCGTGGTTGCACTGGCCACGGCGGTGCTCACCCCGGCCGTACTGCTGGCCCTGCCGACCCCTGCCGATGCCGTCAGCTCGCCCTACCGACGGCTCGCCTCGCCCGGGTTCCGGCTCGCTGTGTTCGTGACGTGCCTGACGGCCTGCTTGATCGCTTTCACGTACACGCCTCGGACGCACTGGTTCGCCTGGCTGGCACTGGCCGTGCCGTGCGTTGTCGGCGCCTTGGTGGACGCCCGCACCACCTACCTGCCGCTCCCTCTCGCCCGGGCCGGCTGGTTGCTGGCAGCCGTCGGTGCCTGTGCGCTGGCCATCGTCACCTTGTCGTGGACGCCGCTGCCGGGCGCCGCACTGGGCGCGACCGTCGTCGGCGGGTTCCTGTGGGTGTTCTGGCGCTTCACCGGCGGCTTCGGCTTCGGAGACGTGCGTCTCGCGGCGACGATCGGTGCCGTCACAGCGTTGACGTCGCTGTCACTGTCGTTCGCGTCGCTGCTGATCGGATGCCTGATCGGGGCGGTGTGGGGCATCGTGCACAGAACCCGCGTCGGGTCGGGCCCCTTCCCGTACGGGCCCAGCCTGCTGGCCGGGCCCTTCGTGGCCCTGCCGCTGCTGAGCCTTACCGGCGGGCTCCAGCTGTTCTGAGCGTCAGGACGCCGCGGTCGCCGTCACCCAGCGTGCGAGCACGTCCTTCGCCGCCCCGGAGTCGACCGCCGCGGCAGCACGCTCGAGGCCGCCGGCGAGCTGGGGAGCGGGGTCGGTGTCCAAGTCGGGGCCGTCGAAAGCGAGCAGCGCCGCGGCCGCGTTGAGGAGCACAATGTCGCGGACGGGTCCGGAGGCGCCGTCGAGCAGGTCACGCACGACCTGGGCGTTGTGATCGGCGACACCGCCCACCAGATCGGCGTGCTGGGCTGCTGCGATGCCGAGATCGGCCGGGTCGAGCACCGTCTCGACGACACGGCCGTCGGAGATGAGCCAGACCCTGCTCGGCGAGGTGGTCGTCAGCTCGTCGAGACCGTCGGTGCCGTGGAAAACCAGGCCCCGGTTGCCGCGCGCCGCGTACACGCCGGCCACGAGCTCCGCCATGCGGACGTCGGCGACCCCCACCGCCATCGCGTCGGGGCGCGCCGGGTTCGCCAGCGGGCCGAGGAAGTTGAACACCGTCGCGATGCCCAGTTCGCGACGCGGAACCGCCGCGTGACGCAGAGACGGATGGTAGGTCGGCGCGAACAGGAACACGATGCCGCACTCGTCGAGAACCGCCGGCTGGGCCGACGGCTCCACCGCGAGCTTCACGCCGAGCGCCTCGATGACATCGGCCGAACCGCAGGCCGACGACGCCGCCCGGTTGCCGTGCTTCACCACGGTCGCACCGGCGCCCGCAGCCACAATCGCAGCCATGGTCGAGATGTTCACCGTGTTGGCGCGGTCGCCTCCGGAACCCACGATGTCGACCGCCGCACGTGGCAGGTCGAGCGGCGTGGCGGCTTCGAGCATCGCCGTCGACAGGCCCACGAGCTCGTCAACGGTCTCACCCTTCGCCCGCAACGCGACGGCGAATCCGGCGACCTGCACCGGCGTCGCGTTGCCGGTCAGGATCTCGGACATCGCCCAGCGGGTGGCGTCGGCGTCCAGGTGGTCACCCCGCACCAGGGAGTTGAGGACCTCGGGCCAACTCCGCGTCACAGGACCGCCTTCTCGGCCAGGCGCACCCTCAGCAGGTCAGCGACCTGGCCGGGCAGGCGCACCGGATCGATCGGGTAGGGGGTGATGGCTTCGGCGCGCGCCCATCGGGCGAGCCAGGCGTCCTGCACGCGGGCGACCAGCAGCAGGACGGGCGGGCAGTCGGCCACCTCGTCCTTGAGCTGGCGCGTCAGGCCGGTGCCGCCCAGCGGCACCGCCTCGCCGTCGAGCACCAGAAGGTCGAAGCGGTTCACGTCGACGGCCGCCACGGCGGCGTCCGGCGTTGCACACTCGACGACCTCGATCTCGGGCAGGTCAGCGGCCACGCGGCGTCCGAGCGCCAAACGCACGCTTTCGCGCACCGTGCGATCGTCGGAGTACACCAGCACCGTCGCGGTGTAGGCCGGGGCCTCTTCGCTCATGACTTTTCCTCGCTGTCGGGTGAGCCGTCTCGGTCGCCCTCATCGTACCCATGGTTCCCCCCGTGGCGAGCGGCCAGTCTCTCCTCGCGGTCGAGTTGCCGGTCGATCCGCTTCGCCTCGCGAACGCTGGAGGTGTACCACTGGTAGAAGAAGACGCCCATGATCACCACCATGGTCAGGTCGCCGGTCGCCCACATGATCGCCCCGGCGATGTACTGGTCTTCCAGCGGACTCGGGCTCCAGGTGCGCCCGAACCCCACGTACCACTCCTCAGCGATGAGGTGCGATGAGCCCATGATCGTCGTGCCGAGGAAGGCGTGCGACGGCATCGTCACCAGCAACAGCATCATGCGCAACGGATACGGCGGCCGGATCGGCACCGGGTCGCTCCCGAGCAGCGGCCAGAAGTACATGCAGCCCAGGGTGATCAGCCACACGTGGGTCAGGTTGTGCGCCACGTCGTTCTCGAGCTGGGCCAGGTACCAGTCGCTGAAGTACATGGCGTAGGGGTTCGCGATCATCAGGAACGTGGCCAGCGGCGGGAACATGACCAGCTTGCCGAACCACGAGTGCAGGAACGCCACCAGCCGGCGTCGGCCCGCGGTGCCGAGGTTGCGCAGCAGCAGGGTGATGGGAGCGCCGGCAGCCATGAACACCGGCGTCACCATGGTCAGGATCATGTGCTGCACCATGTGCGCGCTGAACAGGACCGTGTCATAGGTGCCCACCGCGCTCAGGGTGGCGATCGCGATCGACCCGCCACCGCCCAGGCACCACATGATCGTGCGGCCCGTACCCCACGCGTCGCCGCGGCGCCGCAGGCGCTGCACGCCCCAGAGGTACAGACCGAGCATCACGGCCAGGCCGATCGCGACCGACCAGTCCCACGTCCAACCGGTGAGTGCGGACGCCGGTGTCAGCGGCGCGATCAGGTCGCCCGGTTCGGCGTGCAGTGGCAGGAGGAGAGGGGTGCCGGTGAGGCCCATGGCTCCACCTTGTCATACCGATTACCACCCCGCACCACGGCTCCGACGGCTCGATCGCGGGGCCGCGTCCGAAACGAATCTCTCATCAAAGCCGTCAGGGAGGTGACCGGGGGGCCAATCCCAGCCATAATGACGCCGTGGCAAGAACATCCAACGAGTCCGGCGCCCCGGCGGTCCCCCACGGCGCACTGCATCCGATCGCCCCGGAGCGCCTCCGGGGGGTGAAGGGCCGCCCCGACATGGTGGCCATCGGCACCATCGTGTGGCTGTCGAGCGAGCTCATGTTCTTCGCAGCCCTGTTCGCCGCCTACTTCTCGATGCGCGCGATCACCAACGACAACACCCCGGCCGGTCAGGAGACGATGTGGCACTGGGGTTCGCAGCACTTCTGGTCGAACCTGTTCGGCATCGACGCCCCCTGGTACGCGCTGATCAACACGACCATCCTCGTGCTGAGCTCCGTGACCTGCCAGATGGGCGTCCACCAGGCTGAACACGGCAGGGTGTCGCGCACCGGCGGGCCGTTCAACATCGCCAAGTGGGGCCTGCGCGAGTGGTACATCCTCACCTTCCTGATGGGCGCGGTGTTCATCGCCGGCCAGGCGATGGAGTACAACACGCTCATCGCCGAGGGCTTCACCCTCTCGACGAACGGCTACACCTCGGCCTTCTTCCTGGCCACCGGCTTCCACGGCCTCCACGTGCTCGGCGGCCTGGTCGCGTTCCTGCTGATGCTGGGCCGCACCTACCTCGCCCGCACGTTCACCCATGAGCAGCGCGTGCACGCGGTCGTCACCTCGTACTACTGGCACTTCGTCGACGCGGTGTGGATCATCCTGTTCCTCGTGATCTACTACCTCCGCTGACCCCCGAGCCGCAAGAAAGGCGCACGAATGCGATTCCTCTCCTCCCGCAGACGGCATCGGGCCGCGAAACCGCTGCTCCTGGCGTTCGCACTGCTGCTGATGGGTTTCCTCTACGTCGCGGTCACTCCGGCCCCGAAGGTGGCGGCCGACGGCGGCATGTCCGCCCAGGTGGCCGCCGGCAAGGCGCTGTTCCAGGTGACCTGCTCGTCGTGTCACGGCCTGAACGGTGAAGGCACCAGCCAGGGTCCGTCGCTCGTCGGCGTCGGGGCGGCCTCGGCAGACTTCCAGCTCAGCACCGGCCGCATGCCGATGGCGCGTCCGGGCCATCAGGCGCCCCGCAAGGTGAACACCTACACCGCCGAAGAGATCTCGCAGATCTCGGCGTACGTGGCGTCGCTGGGCCCGGGGCCCGCGATTCCCGAGAGCTCGGCGTACGACTACTCCAAGCTCTCCGACGAACAGATCGCGAAGGGTGGCGAGCTGTTCCGCACCAACTGCTCCGCGTGCCACAACTTCGAGGGCGGCGGCGGCGCTTTGCCGAACGGCAAGTACGCTCCCCCGCTGCTCGGCGTCGAGCCGCTGCACATTTACGAGGCGGTTCGCACCGGTCCCCAGCAGATGCCGGTCTTCTCGGCCGGGGCCATCCCCGATGAGGACCTGGCCGCCATCATCGGCTACTTGAAGAAGGTCGAAGACCAGCCCGCCAGCGGCTTCAACCTCCTGGGCCTCGGCCCGGTGACCGAGGGCCTGTTCGGCTGGATCATCGGCATCGGCGGCCTGTCCCTCTTCGCCATCTGGATCGCCTCTCGAGGAGCCCGCGCACAATGAGCACCGACCTGAGCAAGACCGACGACCGGGTCCTTCCCGTCGCCGACCCGGGCATCGAGCCCCACCTCGAGCGCTGGACCGACGCCGACCCCGCGACCGGCAAGAAGGCCTACCGTGAGGTCGTCACCATCTTCGGCCTCGTGCCGGTGCTGGCGATCGCCTTCGTGGTGATCTACTTCGCCGTCCCGAAGACAGCTTCGGCGCACCTGCTGGGCACCTTCTTCATGCTGCATCCCCTGCTGCTGGGACTCACCGGCGGCCTCGCCACGTTGCTGGTCGGCGTCGGTGCGGTGCACTGGGCCCGCACGATCATGAGCGACACCGAGATCGCCGAAGACCGTCACGACGCGAACTCGCCGCAGGCCGATCGTGTCGGCGTCATCGAGCAGTTCCAGGCCGGCGCGAAGGATTCGGGCATGTCGCGGCGCGGACTGATCGGCGCCAGCCTCGGCGGTGCGCTCGGCATTCTCGCGGTTCCCGCGCTGGTCACCCTCGCCGACATGGGTCCATGGCCGACCGCGGCGACCCGCAAGGAGACCATCGAGAAGACCATCTGGGCCGAGGGAGTCCTGCTGGTCAACGACGTCAACCAGAAGAAGCTGCGCCCCGAGGATCTTGAGATCGGTCAGCTGGTCAACGCCCAGCCCGAAACTCTGTGGGATCACCACGGCACCGACTTCCAGGTCGAGAAGGCCAAGGCGTCGATCATCATCGTGCGCATGGACCCCGAGTCGATCAAGATTCCCGAGTCGCGCAAGGACTGGCAAGTCGGCGGCATCCTCTGCTACAGCAAGATCTGCACCCACGTCGGTTGCCCCATCTCGCTGTGGGAGCGGCAGACGCACCACCTGCTGTGCCCCTGTCACCAGAGCACGTTCGATCTCGGCGACTCCGGCGTCGTGGTCTTCGGGCCGGCCGCCCGTGCCCTTCCGCAGTTGCCCATCGCCGTCAACTCCGACGGCTACCTCGTGGCGAAGAGCGACTTCACGGTACCGGTGGGCCCGAGCTTCTTCGAGCGCGACTCCCGCAACGACTTCAAGGAAGGTGACCGGTGATGGCGCGCCCCGCTGACATCTCGTCCACCTCGGAGGTGCTGCAGACCAGCCGCCCTTCCGAGGACGGCCCCAAAGACCTGCCCGGTCCCCTCAAGTGGCTCGATGACCGGGTCGCCATCGGCACGATCGGCAAGGGTGCGCTGCGCAAGGTGTTCCCCGACCACTGGTCGTTCCTGCTCGGCGAGATCGCGCTGTACAGCTTCATCGTGCTGCTGCTGACCGGCATCTTCCTCACCATCTGGTTCAAGCCGTCGATGGCCGAGATCGAGTACGAGGGCACGTACCAGCTGATGCGCGGCCTGCAGGTGTCGGAGGCGTTCGCCTCGACGCTGTCGCTGTCGTTCGACATCCGCGGTGGCCTGCTCGTGCGCCAGATCCACCACTGGGCGGCGATCCTGTTCATCGCCGCGATGACCGCCCACATGCTGCGCGTGTTCTTCACCGGTGCGTTCCGCCGGCCCCGCGAGCTCAACTGGATCGTGGGGATCACCCTGCTGATCCTCGCCATCTTCAACGGGTTCGCCGGGTACTCGCTGCTCGACGACCAGCTCTCGGGCACCGGTCTGCG
>RRZT010863608.1_pt1 | contig 22586 bp, 18 predicted proteins | sample 2165551 | NCBI WGS metagenome assembly RRZT01 (sample SAMN10456910, study PRJNA506462) | wastewater metagenome | biome: wastewater; feature: sludge; material: wastewater sludge; isolation source: wastewater sludge with Escherichia coli K12::gfp cells carrying plasmid... | place: USA: Moscow, Idaho... | reverse complement strand
GAGCAAACCTCTCTGCCTTTTGTGGTGGATGGCGCCCATATTCTGCTGATTGATGACGTGCTGCACACAGGCCGCACCATTCGGGCTGCACTGAACGAACTTTTCGACTTTGGCCGCCCGGCCAGCGTACAACTGGCCGTGCTGGTGGATCGCGGCGAGCGCGAGCTACCCTTTCAGGCATCCGTTGCTGCCACGCAGCTGGCGCTGCCTCCGCACCTGTCGCTGGCTCTGCAGCAAGAAGACGATGGACGCTTCAGTTTCTGCCTGCGTAACCGCGGCAACCAAAATGACGCCACCCCTGCGCACGTGAGCAACAACGGCTAAAACCATCCACTCTTCGTTGGCCTCATCCGTGGATACCCTTTGTTGATTGTTGCTACCGATGGATGCATCGCTAGCCGAGCAATCTGGTACAAAACGCACCGTCGCTTTTCCTTTTATCATTCGCACAGCCTTGTTTTTTCAGGAGCCCCTTCATGTCTGTTCAACCGCCCCCACTGCCCGGCCGCCCAAGCTCCAGCAACTGGGAACGCGCCACACTTGAAAAGCTGGCGCTGGCCGCCATCAACGAGCAGCGCACCGCACGCCGCTGGCGCGTCGGCCTGCGCCTGGCTTGGCTTGTGGTTTTTGCCTTGTTCATGCTGCAAACCTTCCAGCGCACACCGGCCGCAGGCAGCGTCAGCGCCAGCAGAATGGCTCCGCACACTGCCATGATCGAGATTGATGGCGCCATCGCCAATGACTCCAACCTGGGCACCAGCGCTAAAGATGTGATTGAAAACGCTCGCGCCGCATTTGAAAACACCCATGCTTCGGCCGTGGTGCTGCTCATCAACTCTCCAGGCGGCAGCCCCGTGCAGTCCGGCATGATCAATGATGAACTTTTGCGCCTGAAAGAAAAATACAAAAAACCGCTGTATGCCGTCGTCAGCGACACCTGCGCATCGGGCGCCTACTATGTGGCCGTAGCCGCCGACAAAATCTTTGTGGACAAGGCTAGCCTGATTGGCAGCATTGGCGTGCGCATGGACGGTTTTGGTTTTACCGGCACGATGGAAAAAATGGGGGTCGAGCGCCGCTTGCTGACTGCTGGCAGCAATAAAGGCATGCTGGATCCCTTCAGCCCGCTCTCACCCGAGCACCAGGCCTATGCCCAAAGCATGCTCGACCAGATTCACCAGCAATTCATTGACGTTGTGCGCAAAAACCGGGGCAAGCGCCTGCGCGAAACACCCGATACATTCAGCGGCCTGATCTGGACAGGGCAACAAGCCATCCAACTGGGTCTGGTGGATGAATTGGGCACGGTGGACTCCGTCGCGCGCGATGTCGTCAAGCAAGAAAACATCGTGGATTACACCAGCCGCGGCACCATAGCAGAGCGTTTGGCTCAAAAATTTGGGGCCTCAGTCGGTGCCGGTGCCGTGCACACCTTGCAGATGCAAACCCAGATGCAATAAAACAAAAAAAACGCAACTCTCAAGGCGAGACACCCTTTCTGCATGGGCACACCGGCTCGCCTTTTTCTATGGCGAAGAACGCGCTCCAGCCCATTCGCTCAACTCAAGCCGTCTCGAAGGCATGGATTTTCCCTCTACTCTGACCTTCCCCGCCAGCGGCAGCAGGATTTTTTCGCACGACTCCCGCAGAAACTGAACACCCATCCCTTAACCACCAGCATGTGCAGGCTGAAAAACCAAAGGCTATGTGTGTTCAAAACAATTCCTGGCAAGCCGTGCATGCCGCAGGAGTTAACCCGCAAAAGCGCTGGATACCTAAAAGAAAAGGCACGCCAGTAAAACTGACGTGCCTTTCAGAGGCTGACTCAACATCAGGGCGCGGCAATCAACAGATTTTCCGCGCCCCGCTTTTGTTGTGCTTATGCCGAGCGGATGCGCAAACCCGCTTACGACGACAAGGGCTGCTCCAGCCGCAAATCGCGCCGTGTTTCCACCAGCACGAGCGGGCCTTCATTCTCCACCACCAGCGGTGCACGCTCACGTGGCACATGCACCGGCGGCAACTCGGCCGCAATAGCTGCCCGTGCAGCGGCAGCCTTGTCGGCATCGGTGCTGACCCACTGCAAGCCCGCTTGTTGGGCAATTTGCTCCAACTCGCTTTCCGGTAAGGTATAGCTGCGCACCACGGGCATACGCCTTGGGGCTGACTCGATTGTCGCCGTCTCTTTCGATACGGCTGTCGCCGCAGCTGTTTGCGTTGGCGTGGTTTCTGTATACACAGGTGCGGCTGCAGGCACGGCTGGCTGCTCGGCACGATCTGCCGGTACGTCGACTGGCGCTGGTGCAGCTTGCCCTGTCTGTTGTACCGCCTCTTGCGTGACCACCTGCGAGGCTGATGGCGCACTCTGCGTACCACCGACGACCGCACGGTTGGCATAAACCGAGAAGTAGCTACGCGGAATCTCAGCCACCGCCTGGCCTTGCTCCTGACCTTGCACTTGCTCGGGCGTATCCTCTTGATGGGCGGTCTGCTGCACGTTGGTGTCATCCGTATCGGGCGTGCTGGCCTGTTGGCGTTCGCGACGGCGATCGCGACCATAGCGGTCACGTGAACGACGCTCACGGCGCACCTGGCCTTCTTCACCTGGTGCTGCCGTAGTTTCTACGGGTTCCACCGAAGCGCTTGGCTCAACCATGCCGCTGACTTCCACAGGCACGTCCTGGCCGTGGCTATCAGCAGCCAGCACATTGTTTGGATCCAGCGTCAGTTGCTCGGCGTCAACCGCAGATTGGCGCGGCGTGCGCCGTGCAGAGCGGCCCGCGCGCTCGCTGCGCTGCTCTTCGCTGCCATTCAGCTGCGCATCGTCCCCTCTGACGCTCACGTTATTGTCTTGACGGCGCGCATCGCTGCGTTCGCCAGACCGTGTGCGCCGCCCGTCTGGACGACCGTTCTGCCGGTTTTCTGCGGAACGCTCCTGGCGTTGCTCCTGCCCCTCTTGGCGTTCTGTTCGCTCCTGGCGCTCGGCTCGCTCTTGGCGGTCACCACGGTCGCGGCGGCTGCCTTCGCGGGATTCGCGCGGTTCACGTGGCTCACGCGCTTCGCGCTGCCCCTGTCCATTGCCACCACGCTCGCCATTGCGACCGCGCCCTCTGCCCTGGCCTTGCTGGCGGCCATTCTGTGTGCCCCGCCCTGTGGCGCTGCGTTTTTCTGGCTCTGCAACTGGCGCTGGCTCGGGCGTCAAGCCCAACCAGCGTTTGATCATGCCCCAGAAGCCTTCTGGCTCGGCAGCGGGTTGCACCGCCTGAACCGGTGCAGGTGCAGACTCCACCACCGGCGGCTTCTCGGGCAAGATGCCCTTGATAACCGGCGTTTGGCGATTTGTCGGCTCCTGGCTGCGCCGCGGCATGGTGGCCTCTTCTTCCTGCTCGGTCGCCATCTGGTAGCTGGCAGCCAAATTGTCCAGGCGCGGATCGTCGTACTTGAGGCGTTCCAACCGGTAGTTGGGTGTTTCCAGCGAACGGTTGGGAATGAGGATGACATGCACGCGCTGGCGCAGTTCGATCTTGGCGATTTCGGGGCGCTTTTCGTTGAGCAGGAACGAAGCCACCTCCACGGGCACTTGGGCGTGCACCGCGGCGGTACTGTCTTTCATGGCCTCTTCCTGGATGATGCGCAAAATCTGCAAGGCACTGGATTCGATATCGCGCACATGGCCGGAGCCACCGCAGCGCGGACAAGGAATGGAAGCCCCTTCAGACAATGCCGGGCGCAGGCGCTGGCGGCTCATCTCCAGCAAACCGAACTTGCTGATGCTGCCGAATTGCACGCGGGCGCGATCCAGCCGCAGCGCGTCGCGCAGGCGGTTTTCCACATCGCGGCGGTTGCGTGCTTCGTCCATATCGATGAAATCGATCACGATCAGGCCACCCAAATCGCGCAAACGCATCTGGCGGGCAACTTCATCTGCCGCTTCCAGGTTGGTGCGCGTGGCGGTTTCTTCGATGTCGCCGCCGCGAATGGCGCGCGCCGAGTTCACGTCGATCGAAACCAAAGCCTCCGTGTGGTCGATCACGATCGCGCCCCCGCTGGGCAGCGTCACGATGCGGGCGTAGGCGCTTTCGATCTGGTGCTCGATCTGGAAACGCGAAAACAGCGGCGTGTCGTCGCGATAACGTTTGACCTTGTCCACATGCTCGGGCATCACGTGGTTCATGAACTGGTGCGCCTGCTCGTAAATATCGTCAGTATCGATCAGGATGTCACCGATTTCGGAGTTGAAATAGTCGCGCAGCGCACGCACCACCAGATTGCTTTCCTGATAAATCAGGAAAGCGCCTTTGCCCGCCTTGGCCGCGCCGTCAATGGCCTCCCACAACTTGAGCAGATAGTTCAAGTCCCACTGCAACTCAGGCGCGTTGCGGCCAATGCCGGCGGTGCGCGCGATGATGCTCATGCCCTTGGGGTATTCGAGCTGATCCATTGCCTCTTTTAGCTCGGCGCGCTCGTCTCCTTCAATGCGACGGCTCACACCGCCGCCGCGCGGGTTGTTGGGCATCAGCACCACGTAGCGACCGGCCAGGCTGATAAAGGTCGTCAATGCCGCACCCTTGTTGCCGCGCTCTTCTTTTTCGACCTGTACCAGCAGCTCTTGTCCTTCGCGAATCGCGTCGCTGATGCGCGCCTGGCTGACGGCGGTGCCTTCCTGAAAATACTGGCGGGCAATTTCCTTGAAAGGCAAGAAGCCGTGTCGCTCTTCACCATAGTCCACGAAGCAGGCCTCCAGCGACGGCTCAATGCGCGTCACCACCGCTTTGTAGATATTGCCCTTGCGCTGCTCGCGCCCTTCGATCTCGATCTCGTAATCGAGCAGTTTTTGGCCATCGACCACCGCCAAGCGGCGCTCTTCGGCCTGCGTACCATTGATCAGCATCCGTTTCATGATGCATCGTCCTTCCCGGGCATGGTGCCCAAAATTCTGCGCGCAGCCTACCCAAAGGCAAGGCTGCAAAAATGCCGTGAAAGACGTCGAAGAAACGGTCAGGGGATACGGTCTTTACCCGCGCAAGCCAATCAATGGCATTGCAGGCGCTGCAAATGCTGCGAATGCAGCCAGCGAGGCAAAAGACGTGCGGGTGAATGCAAGAAGGGGAACTGGCCAGCCATTTGCCAGCAGCCGAAACCATGAGCGTTCCGGCGACAGTTCAGCGCATGTGCCCGCACGGCCTTCTCGGGCGATGCGGGTTGGCGTGATTTGCGGCACGAGCAGGTTTTTCGTGCACGACTCTGCCGCCTGTTGCCGCAAAGGCAACAAACCCATCGATTGGCGCAGCAGGGTCAACAACAAAAACAGCATGCCGAAAATTGCATTCATCAGCCTAGATCAGCAGCGTGTGTCGCTCGCCAACCAGGAAGTATCCAAATATGAGTGTTTCGTGACGTCAATCATCATGAGGGTGGCAGCGTCTGCAGCAGAAATTGCTGCCAGCGTTTCCGCCCGCCCCAGGCATTGACCTGAAGCTGTATCACCACCAGCGCGTGCTGTCTGCTGCTTCTGCCTTAAACTTACTTGTTCAAATCCGACAGAATCAGTATCTGGTCATACAGTGAAAAAGATTATAGAGGCGAATGCCCGCTCCTGGCAGCAACAATCGACATCCGAAGTCAAATATCTGACCGTTGATGCCGAAAGCGCCGGCCAACGCCTGGACAACTACCTGCAACGCCACCTCAAGGGCGTGCCCAAAAGCCATGTGTACCGCATCATCCGCAGCGGCGAGGTGCGCCTAAACAAGGCGCGTGCAGCCGCCGACAGCCGCGTCGATTCGGGCGACACAGTGCGCATTCCTCCCATCAGGCTGTCTGCCAGGGCGGCGCTTTCTACTCCTGCCAGCGCGCATGCGCCGGCACGCGATTTTCCCATCCTGCTGGAGGACGAGCATCTCATCGCTCTGGACAAACCGGCAGGCGTGGCGGTGCATGGTGGCAGTGGCGTCAGTTTTGGCGTGATCGAGCAACTGCGCAGCGCGCGCCCGCAAGCCCGCTATCTGGAGCTGGTGCATCGCCTGGACCGCGAAACCAGCGGTATTTTGCTGGTGGCCAAAAAGCGCAGCGCCCTCAAGGCGCTACAAGACCAGTTTCGCAACCGCAGCACCGGCAAAACCTATCTGGCTTTGGCGTGCGGCGAATGGCCAGCGAACAAAAAAGTGATTGACCTGCCCTTGCATAAATACCTGGTGCCTACCGGTGATGGCGAAGGCGAACGGCGCGTGCGCACCGTGGCCAAAGGCGACCCCGATGGCATGCCCGCCGTATCTTTGGTGCGCCTTGCCCAGCGCCTGCAACACCCCCTGGGGCCGATGAGCCTGCTGGAAGTCACCATCCGCACCGGGCGCACCCACCAAATCCGGGTGCATCTGGCCAGCCAAGGCTGCCCCATTGCCGGTGACGACAAATACGGCAACTTCGCCACCAACAAGCAATTGCAGAAAGCGGGCTTGCCGCGCATGTTTCTGCACGCCTGGCGGTTGCGCTTTGTTCACCCGGCCAGCCAGCAAGAAGTTGCGCTGCAAGTCGAGCTGCCGCCAGAGCTCCAGACATGGTTGCAGCAATGTCGGCCGTTGTAGCAACGCTGGCATGGCATCAGACCAAGCTTGTTTTGTATGGGCGCAACTGAAGAACAGCTCAAAGCGCACAAAAAACAGGGCGCACCATGGTGCCCACTTCACCAAACCCGCTTGCTTGACGAGAAGCAAAAAGGCTGACAGTGTCAGCCTTGAATCAACCCGTTGGTGCGCGCTGCATGAATGGCCTGCGTACGACTCTTGACGCCCAAGCGACGGAACAAGCGCCATAAATGCACTTTGACCGTGTGCTCGCTGATGCCCAAACGCTCGGCGATATCGCGGTTGCTCAAGCCCTGCTCCAGTGCCGCCAGCAGTTGTACCTGGCGTTTGGACAAGCGGCTGTTGGACAAATCCTCTGCGTCCGGCGCACTGTCAGGCAACAACAGGGAGCGCAGGGTCATGAAGATGTCCTTGGTTTCCGACAGCTTGGAGATATACGCATCTGCACCCGCTTCCAGACACTCGCGCTCGGCCTCTTCGGCACTTTGTTCGGAAACAACCACCAGCAAGCTGCCGGGGTAATGGTGCTTGGCTTCGCGCACGCCCGACATGCCCAGACTGTCACTCAACGTCAAATCCAGGCAAATAGCCTCGGGTACGCCATGTTTTTTAACCGCCGCAGGCAAAGCACCAATACGGCTTAACTCCACAAGCGTTGCGCCCGGCTTAATGCGACGCAGCAAAGTCGCCAGAGACTCGCGATAGAGTGGATGGTCTTCTATGACAAAAAAAGGCATGGATATATTTCTCTATATCAAAAATCTGCATAACATAAAACACTACTTCTGATGATGGCTGATCAATGCTCTATCTTCTGCAATGTGAGATTATGCACAAACAAGGAAGAAATTAAAGATTTCAAGGAAAATAAATACATTTTTTACAAGGGAATATTAACTGCTCGCTATATGTAATCCCACGAATAAATGAATACTATTTTATAATAAAATATAACGATTACCTATTATTAACAAAACGTTATAATTAAAATAACAGCAACCTTAAAGGCGCAAGTGCCCACGTGATCATTTTCAATGTCCCTGCAAGCAGGGGCTGCATCCAAACCGTATGGATGACACGCATCATCACCAGCACCATCACGATATAAAACCCAAAGGGCTCCAGGCGAGCAAACGGTCGAGCCAGCGCCGGGGGCAGCACCCCCGCAAGAATCCGCCCGCCATCCAATGGCAACATCGGAAACAAGTTGAAAGCGAACATGACCAGATTGACCATCACGCCGGCATGCCCCATTTGGCCGAGAAACGATTCACGCCCCATTCCTAGAGCCTGCGCAAGATACACGGCGATCAGCCAAGTCATGGCTTGCAACAAATTGGCCAAAGGACCTGCCAGCGCAACCAGCGCCATATCGCGCCGGGGCGCACGCAAATTGCGCGTCAGCATCGGAACAGGCCGCGCATAACCAAAAACGAAACTTCCTCCGGTGCCTGCATACAGCAGCAGCGGCATGGCGACCGTGCCGATGGGATCGATGTGTTTAAGCGGATTGAGCGTGACGCGCCCTTGCGCGCGCGCCGTGTCGTCACCCAAATGCCAGGCCGCATAGGCATGCGCCGCCTCATGCAGCGTAATGGCCAGCAAGACGGGCACGGCATAAACAGCAAGCGTTTGAACAATGGCAGCAACGTTCATGGCATCAATAGAGCAAAAGACAGAATGCAACCGCAAGTCATAAAGGCGGCCAGATGCCTCTCCAGTAAAGAGAGGGAGTAGAAAAAAGAAAAAAAGTTCACTCTTTTTTCAAGCGACTGCGCCACCTATGCCGCACGTCGGCCGTGCTCTGGCAACCGGCAGTCGCTGTGTTCGCCCGTGGATTTGTCGGTCAGACACGCCCAAAAGCAAAGCCGCTGGCCAGATCGGCATCAGGCTCAACCGCTTCCAGCAGTTGCATCAAGGGCTGCAATTCGCGGTAGCGGCGCACCGTATGCCGAATGTAATGGATGAAGCGCGGTGCATCGGCCAGGTATTTGGGCTTGCCGTCACGCAGCGTCAGGCGCGCGAAGATGCCCGCGACTTTGAGATGCCGCTGCAAGCCCATCCATTCCACCGCGCGCCAGAAGCTGCCAAAGTCGCTGTGCCAGTCCTCAAAGTCCATCAGCCCGACCTTGCGCGCACGCTCCCAGTAGCGCACGGTCACGTCAATCACGAACTCTTCATCCCAACTGATGAAGGCGTCGCGCATCAGGCTGGCGATGTCGTAGGTGATGGGTCCGTATACGGCGTCCTGAAAGTCCAGCACGCCTAACATATCTGCAGGCTGTTGCGGCAACATGAGGTTGCGCGGCATGAAGTCGCGGTGCACATACACCATGGGTGCGGCCAGATTGCGCTGCACGATCAGATCGAACATGGCTGCCAGTGTTTCGCACTGAACGCCGCTCAATTCGATTTGCCGATGCTGCGCCAAATACCAATCGGGAAAGAGCTGCAGCTCGCGGTGCAGCAAGGCTGCGTCGTAAGGGGGCAGCTCGCCCGCACGCGATGCCAGCTGCCAAGGCAGCAGCACGTCCAATGCCTGCTGGTACAGGGGTAAAGCCTGCGCGGGTTGCGTGCTATCCAGCGCACTCATCATGGTGCGGTCGCCCAGGTCGCTCAGCAGCATGAAACCATTGGCTTCGTCCCACTCCAGCACCTGCGGCGCATGCAGCCCGGCATGACGCATGAGTTGGGCCACCTGCACAAAGGGGCGGCAGTTTTCTTTGTCAGGCGGGGCATCCATGATGATGCGATCGGCATGTCCAGCCGCACCCTGCACACGCAGATACCGGCGAAAACTGGCATCGGCGCTGGCGATGCTCACTTGCTGCGAAAGAATATTTTGCCGTTGCGCGATGCTGTGGATCCACTGCTCAAAGCGGGCAGCGCGCGTGGTGTCAGACCACAGGGGAGAAGGCTGTTGGGTCATGGAGAATGTGCAGGGAAACAGCAAGAGAAAAGCGGCGGCGGAAACGTCAGCGCCGCCTGTATAAACAGGTTGTGTATTGTGACATGTCGTACACCTGTTGCCAGTCTGTTGCGAATACTCGGCCAGTTGGCTGGCAAAATGACTGGCAAAATGCAGGTTTGATTACCTAGTCTGCTGCGCGCCTATGAGCGCAAGCTGCATGCTCGTGGTTCTGGTGGCCTGCGTTTGCTTTTCGGCAAGCCCCCTTCGATCGATGAGCCTGCAGGCAAACAGAAAAACGTGTTGTCCCTATCCGCCGTGCCATCAAGCTTTTACATCTTTGCCCAGCAACGCAGGCTGCATGCCGTGCGCAGTGGGCCTGCCCGCCCTCCCCTGCCGCTGCGCCCCCTGCACGCCTGGTTGCTGCTGGCCTGCCTGGCCATGGTGCCGGCAGGGGCTGCGCAGGCGCAAACGCCAACGGCCAGCGCACCTTCTGCAGCATCACCCGCCCAAGCCAGCACCCCTTTGGCGCTGACCCCCAGCCCCTGGCTGGCCGAAGAGTTGCCCGCAGCGGCCCCTCAGGCTCCGTCTTTTATCTCTGGGAACAAGCTCGATGGCGAAATTGATCGACACGTCACCGCCACCGGTCAGGCCGAGGTGCGTAAGCCCGGTAGCGTGCTCAAGGGCGATGTCATTCGCTACGATCAAAGCAGCAACACCCTGTCGGCCCAAGGCCATGTGCGGCTGAATCAAATGGGCAATGTCTTTCGGGGCGACAAGCTGCAATTGCAATTGGACAGCTACGAAGGCAGTCTGGATAACGTCACGTTTCACATCCTGCAAACCGGCGGCGCAGGCAAGGCCGGCAAGATCGACTTCATCGACCGGGAACACGGCATCATCCACAACGCGCTGTACACCGGTTGCTACAGCTGCTCGCAAAAACTGGAAAAGACGGCAGAGACAAGCGCAAGCACAGAAGACTGGAATCCGAGTTGGTATGTGCGCGGCGAGCGCATCTATCTAGATACACAGGAAGATACCGGCTACGTTGAAAACGGCGCGCTGGTGTTTGGCGGCGTGCCGATCCTGCCGGTGTCCAACTTCAGTTTTCCGCTATCAGACAAGCGCCGCTCGGGCCTGCTGCCTCCTACGGTGCAGTACAACAGCAACAGCGGTCTGGTGTACAGCCAGCCCTATTACTTCAACATCGCGCCCAATCGCGATGCCACCGTCGCAAGCAATATCAGCACGCGGCGCGGTATCGATCTGTATGGCCAGTTCCGCTATCTGGAACCGACCTATCACGGCAAACTGGATCTGAACGTGATGCCCAACGACAGGCTTACAGGCACCAAACGTTGGCGCTACACCTACACCCACAACCAGCATTGGGCCACGCCTTCTTTTGGCGCATTCAATTTGGCGCTGGATTTGGGCCGCGTGAGTGACAACACCTACTGGCGAGACTTTCAGGACATCGGCAGCCATCAGGGCGACCGCGCGATCAGCGAACGCCTGCTGCCCAGCACCGGCACGCTGAGCTGGAGCCTCGGGCATTGGTCGGCCTTCTTGCGCGAACAACGCTGGCAAACCCTGCAGCTGCCTGCGCCCGACAACATCACGCCGCCGTTTGATCTGTCGCCCCAAATCCACCTGCGCTATGCGCGCGACAACGTTGCGGGTTTTGATGTCGCACTGGATCTGGACAGCACGCGCTTTCGCTCCGACCCCGCGCTGACCGGCTACCCCAACGGCACTCGCAACTACGCCCATGCCCGCATCAGCTACCCCTGGTTGCAGCCTTGGGGCTTTATCACGCCAACGCTGGAGTGGCATGCCACACATTACCAGACCGACACCCCCATGGCCAACGGCGCACGCAGTGCCAGCCGGGTGCTGCCCACGTTCACGCTCGACAGCGGTTTGGTTTTCGAGCGCGACACCCAACTGTTTGGCCGCCAGGTCACCCAAACCCTGGAGCCACGCCTGCTGTATGCCTACACGCCGCTGCGCCGCCAAGACCACTTGCCAGTATACGACTCGGCGCTCAAAGACTTCAACATGGTCAGCATTTTCAGCAGCAACCCGTTCACGGGATCTGACCGCATCAGCAACAACAACACACTCACTGTGGGGCTGACCAGCCGCCTGTACGACCCGCAAACCGGCAGCGAACTGGCCCGCTTGAGCCTGGCGCAACGCCACCGCTTCACGCCACGGCAGGTCTTCCTCAATGCGGCAGACCAGCCCGGCAAGCGCAGCTTCAGCGACATTCTGGCCGAAGCCAGCGTGACCTGGCACCCCAAATGGAGTGCGCAGGCAGCGGTTGATTACGACCAACGCACCAACACCATCGTCAGCGGCCGCCTGGGTATGCGCTACTCGCCCGGGCGTTTCCGGACCATTTCGGCCAATTTCTCCCGCCAATCTGACGGCTACGAACAAATCGATGCCGGTTGGCAGTGGCCCCTCAACGACCTGTGGGACGACAAGGGACAAGACCTGGGCCCGGGCCGCGGCCAAGGCAGCAACCGCTGGTATTCGGTTGGCCGGGTATATTATTCGGTCACCGATCGCCGCATCACCGATTCGCTGGTCGGGTTGGAATACGATTCCTGCTGCTGGATTGGACGCATCGGGTGGCGCCGCCGCCAGACGCAAAGCTCGCCGGTGGCCTTCAACAATTCCATCATGGTGCAACTCGAACTCATCGGCCTGACGCGTATCGGCACCGGCGCGCAGCAAGCATTCCGCGACAATGTGCCAGGCTATACCCCCTTGCGTGAACCGCAGCTGCAACAACCCAGTCGCTTTACACGCTACGACTGATCCCGACATGACCTGAACACCAGGAGATATTTCATGCGCACTTCATCTACCGCATCTTTTTTCAAAACCGGCACCGCCATGGCCATCTTGGCGACCCTGCTTTGCACAGGCACAGCACAAGCCCAAACACCCCAAAAAACCAAGGCTGCCACAAACAGCACCAAAAAGGTACCTCGCAAAACACCGCGAACTGCACCACGTACTACTTCGCAGGCAACGCCTCGCACAGCCGTCGGTGATTATGTGGTGGCCATGGTCAACTCCGTACCCGTGACCAATTACGAGGTCAATCTGCACGCCCGTGAACTGGCCCAGAAACTGGCACAAAACAAAACACCCGTGCCTGCACGCGATGTGCTGCTGAATCAAGCACTGCGCGAAGTCATTCTGCAAAAGGCTGCCGTGCAATCGGTGCGCGACACCACGCTGAGCCTGAGCGAAGAAGAGTTTGCCAATACCGAGAAACAACTGGCAGCCGAGCGCCAAATCAGCGTGCCGGAATTTCGTCGCCAGGTCATGGCCGAACGTCGCATCGGCGAAGCGCAATACCGCAAGGAACTGAGCGACCATTTACTGCTGGGCAAAATGCGTGATGCACGCACCAGCATGGCGACCAATCGGGTAACCGATCTGGAAGCCATCCAGTGGCTGCGCACCCAAAAAACAGAAGAGCTGCGCATCACCGAGAATCACGCCCGCCACATTCTGCTGCCCGTAGCCGATGAAGCTGCCGCCCGCAAGGCCACGGCTGATCTGGCCAATGTGCGTAAGCGCATTGCCGCAGGCAAACTCGACTTTGCCACTGCCGCGCGCGAAATGTCGCAAGACGGCAGCGCCGCCCAAGGCGGCGATCTGGGCTGGGCGCCAGAAGGAGCGTTTGTGCCCGAGTTTCAGGAGCAAATCAACGCCCTGCAACCCGGTGCCCTGAGCCAACCCTTTGCTTCGCGTTTTGGCGTGCACCTGGTGCAACTGCTGGATCGCCGCAGCGCGCCCATGACGCAAGAACAACAAATACAAGCCGCCCGCAATATCCTGCGCCAGCAAAAAGCCCAGGAAGCCCTGCGCAAGTGGGAAAGCGAAGTGCGTGCCCAAGCCCATATCGAAATGCGCGAGGCACCACGTTGAGCCGTAACCGCCCCAGCCACAGCAGCGGCGGTCATGGCCATGGCGGCGGACGCTCAGCGCCGCAGCGCCGCCCGTTAACACGCTCGTCGGCTCGCCCTTTACACGGCCATTTCGCCCGCAAGCGATTCGGCCAGAATTTTCTGGTGGATGCGGGCGTAATCGACACCATCGTGCAGGCCATCAACCCCCAGCCTGACAATACGCTGGTAGAAATCGGCCCCGGCTTGGCCGCCTTGACGCAGCCCTTGCTGGCCCGCGCAGGGCAACTCACCGTGATCGAAATCGATCGCGATCTGGCCGCCCGCCTGCGCACCCAGCCCCGGCTTGAGGTGATCGAGGCCGATGCGCTGCAAGTGAATTTCACGGCGCTGTCTGCCCAGAAAAACCATGCTCCGCTGCGCCTGGTCGGCAACCTGCCCTACAACATTTCCACCCCGCTGCTGTTTCATTTGCTGGAGCATGCAACCGTGGTGCGCGATCAGCACTTCATGCTGCAAAAAGAAGTGATCGATCGCATGGTGGCGCAACCCGCCACAGCCGCCTATGGCCGTCTGAGCGTGATGTTGCAATGGCGCTATGCCATGGAACAGGTGCTGTTTGTCGGGCCGGAATGTTTCGATCCGCCACCCAAAGTCGATAGCGCCGTGGTGCGCATGGAACCGCTCCCCCAGCCTGCCGCCGTTCCGATGGCTCTGCTGTCTGAAGTGGTGCAGGTGGCTTTCAGCCAGCGCCGCAAGCTGCTGCGCCACACCCTGGAAGCATGGCTGCAACAACGCGCTTTTACCGGCTCTTTTGATGTGCAACGCCGCGCCGAAGAAGTGCCGGTGGACGAATACATCGCCTTGGCGCAAGCCGTTGCAAGTGCAGAAAACCCTCATTGAAGACTGGGGCCTGACACAGGACAATGGCCGCTGGCGCTTGAAAAAACGTCTGCCCAAGAACGCCTTGCTTGACCTGATTGTGCTTTGGCTCGCCACAGCAACCCCGACAAGCGCTCGACCACTCACCATCCACTCTTCACCTTAGTCGCTGAAACGCATTCAAAAAAATTGACATGAGCGCATCCTCCCCCGCACAAACAACCCCTGTTCGCATCCTCATGGTCTGCATGGGCAACATCTGCCGCAGCCCCACGGCACAGGGCGTGCTGGAGCGCCTGCTGGCGCAGCAAGGTTTGCAGCACAGCATCACGGTCGATTCGGCAGGCACCCACGATTACCACATCGGGCGCGCCCCCGATTCCCGCAGCCAACGGCACGCACTGGCACGCGGCTACGATCTTTCCGGCCAGCGCGCACGCCAGTTGCAGCGCCAGGACTTCACGGCCTTTGACTGGATTTTGGTGATGGACGCTGGCAACGAACACCTGACACGCGGCCTGTGCCCACCGCAGTACCAGCACAAAATTCGACGGCTGGCGTCTTTCTGCCAAACGCACATTGCAGATGAAGTGCCCGACCCTTACTACGGCGGAGCAGCCGGTTTCGAGGCCGTGCTGGATTTATGCGAAGACGCCTGCGCCGGCCTGATTCAGCAATTGCAACAACAGCAGCCGCACAAAGACTGAAAAGCACGCACGCCTGCGCACACGCCATGGTCATTTTCATTGGCATTCAGTAGCAATCCACAACAGATTGCTACCACCCTGCAGGGAACCTTGGGCCGATTGCCGCCCCTAAATGGGTACTTGGTTCATGGGAGCCAAGACTGCTCACAGAGGAGGTGACATATGCAGTTGCACGACAAAAAATGGCTGGCTACTTGCGCATTGGGCGCTTTGGGTTTGGCCGGCGCCAGCGCCGCACAGGCACAGGTCAGGGTTTCGCCCTACATCAATATCACCGTAGGCGCGCCCTTGATTCAGGGTGAGTACGGGCGCATTCAGTTCGGTACCGGCACGCCGCTGCCACCGCTGCATGCCTCCCGGCCCGTTTTGGTTGGCCGCCCCGCTGCACGTGCAACACCCATGTATCTGTACGTGCCAGCCAGCCACCGCCAAAACTGGGGCGCGCATTGTCATCGTTACGATGCCTGCCAGCATCCTGTTTACTTCGTCAATGGGGGAAAAGCAGCTCTATACCAACCGGTACGCGTAGTGCCTGAACGACGCATCGTGGTGCAGCGCCAGCCACAATACGTTCCCGTGGATGCTCACCGCCACCCTGAAGCGCCTCACGTAGGCAAACCGCGCATGGAGCAGCCTCGCCACCCTGCGGCGCGTCAACCCCAACACCCGCGCCCATACGAATGGGAGCAGCGACGTGGCCGCTGAAACAGCGTACGGAAGCAGCGTACGAATAGGGCCTGCCAAACGGCGTTCGCCATGCCACATGGCAACGCCAGCATGAAAGCCGGCTCGTGCTCTTAAAAAAACAGCCACAGGAGTAACAACGCCCTGTGGCTGTTTTTGTGCGGACGCTCAAGGTAGCGTGGCCACACAGCCCGTAATGGATTCAGCCGTTGGGTTCTTGTTGCATCAACTCAGCTGGCTCGCTGCTGGCCAGGATGCGTTGCGCCCACTCTGCCAATTGGCGGGTATCCGCCCGCACAATTTCTTGCTTGACCGCCAGAATCTGCGCCGGATGCATCGAGAAGCTGCGCAGACCCAAGCCCAGCAACAAGCGGGTAAAGGTAGTATCCCCCGCCATTTCGCCGCAGACTGAAACGGGTTTGCCCGCTGCGTTGGCCGCACGAATGGTGCCCGCCAGCAATTGCAGCACACCAGGATGCAACGGGTCGTACAGATGCGCCACCAACTCATCGGCGCGATCAATGGCCAGCGTGTACTGAATCAGGTCGTTGGTACCGATCGACAAAAAATCGAAATGCTGCAAAAACACGGACACAATCAGGGCTGCAGCGGGTACCTCGATCATGGCGCCAACCCGAATGTCGCCATACGGCACGCCGCGCGCATCCAATTGCGCTCGCGCGCTATCAATCAATTCCAAGGTTTGGCGAATCTCGCTCAAATGCGCCAACATGGGCACCATCACATGGACGCGCCCATGCGCAGCCGCCCGCAAAATAGCGCGCAACTGCGTCAGGAACATTGCGGGGTCAGCCAGGCACCAGCGAATGGCGCGCAAACCCAAAGCCGGGTTGAGATGGCTGGTGTCACTGATGCTGTCATCCAGCGGTTTGTCTGCCCCCACGTCCACGGTGCGAATGGTCAGCGGCAGACCATTCATGCCCTGCACCGCACGGAGGTAGGCCTGGTATTGCTCTTCTTCATCGGGCAGGCTGGTGCGCCCCATGAACAGAAATTCGCTGCGAAACAACCCCACGCCCACCGCGCCCGCAGCCACGGCAGCCTGTGTATCTTCTGGCAATTCGATATTGGCCAGCAGCTCGATCGATTGGCCGTCGCGCGTAATGGCGGGCGTGTGTCGCAGGCTTTCCAGTTGGCTACGCTCGCTCGCATTTTGCTGCTGGCGCAGGCGATAGCTGGCAATCACATCCGGCGGCGGATTGACCAGCACTTTGCCCACATCACCATCAATGATGATCCAGTCATCATCCCGCACCAACTGGCTGGCATTGCGCGCACCCACCACGGCCGGTATGCCCATGCTACGCGCCACAATGGCCGTATGGCTGTTTTTGCCACCCACATCGGTCACGAAGCCCTGAAACACCCCTTGGCGAAAGTGCATCATGTCGGCAGGAGACAGGTCATGCGCCACCAGCACCAACGGCACATCGCTTGACGCGGCCTGCACAGCTGCCTGCCGATCGGCCAAGGTGGCATGCTGACCATGCAAACGCTTGATGATGCGCTCGATCACCTGCTCCAGATCGGCCTTGCGCTCGCGCAGATAGGCGTCCTCCATCTCATCGAACTGGCGCGCCAGACGCTCGAACTGGTTCGACAAGGCCCAACCTGCGTTATAGAAGCGCTCGGCGATCCAATGCCGCACCCCGTTGAAAATGCCTTCGTCTTGCAACAGCATCAAATGCACTTCGAGCAAGGCGGGCAGTTCGCTGGGCGCATCTTTGGGCAAAGTAGCCAGCATGAGTTGCACTTCTTGAATGACGGCATCGCGCGCCTGCAACACGCGGTTGATTTCGGCCTCGACCGCTTCTGGCTCGATGAAGTAATGCTCCACAGCCGCCCGGCTGGAGGCCAGCACCTCGGCGCGGCCAATGGCCACGCCGCGCCCCACGCCAATGCCCTGTATCACCAGGGGCGCACTGGCAACAGCCACAGAGTCGTCCGCCTGTGCTGCGGTGGTGCTTGCAGCACTGTCTGCGCCTTGCATTATTCGCCTTCTCCGAACTTGTCGTTGAATAGCGCCACAATGGCCAGCATGGCTTCCTGCTCCTGCTCGCCAGATGTTTCCAAAACAACCTCTGCGCCCAGTCCGGCGGCCAGCATCATCACGCCCATGATGCTTTTGGCATTGATGCGCCGCGCGCCGCGCGCCAACCAGACCTCGCACGGAAACGTGGCAGCCAGTTTGCTGAGTTTGGCCGAGGCGCGCGCGTGCAGGCCCAGTTTGTTGCTGATGATGATGGTTTGCTGAATCATTGCAAAAAATCCAACTTCAGGTGTTTTCAGGGGAATGGGAGGAAGCAGGCTGCCCGCCTGCCGCAGGTGTGGGCGACAGCGTACACACCGGCGCACCTGTAGCAATATCCACGGCAAACATGCCCTGCATGCCGCCCGTGAGGGCGTATTGCTCCAGCTCGTGCAGCGGCAAGGCGGCATAACAAATCACGCGCAGCAGCATGGGCAGATTCACGCCCGTGACCTCGCGCACCTGCACGCCCTGCTCTGCGCAATGCCGCATCAGGCGCTGCGCCGCATTGCTGGGCGTAGCGCCAAACACATCGGTCAGCACCAGCAGATCGTGCCCTTTTTCGGGTGCGAGCGCACAGGCGGCCTCGAAGATTTTTTCAACAGGCTCATCGGCAGACACATCCAGCGCCAGCACTTGCTTGGCACAATCCGGAAACACATGCATGGCGCAAGCACGCAATGCCTGCGCAAACGGAGCATGGGCAATAATGAGTATTTTGTTCATGGGTAAAAACAAAAGCAGGCACAGCACACGACGCAAGCCGCAGCACAATGCGCCCGTATGCAGCATGATAACTGCCCACTGACCGGATGGTGGCGCCGAGAGCCGTTCAACCAAGAAGACGCTACACTGTACCAAGAGCCTGTTGATGATCTTTTTTCGAACGGAAACGAGAGATGAAAGACGTGCCGGCAAGACGCCAAGCACAGCAATAGCACGGGTCTATTGCGTGCATTGGCAACGCCGCTAGCGCGTTTTTCAGCCACGTAGTCGACGAAATGAAAGACCATGAGCAGGCTCTAAACACTGTAGCATGCAGCCGCAATGTGCCTTGACTGGATGCTACACGTTCGTCACCTATCGGCCTTTCTGCTTCCTGACATTTCATGAAACGCATTCTCCGGCTCCTGCTGATACCCTTGTGCCTGCTTGTGGGCATGGCAGCGTGCCAGCATGCAACCATGGCGCCTGCCTCGCGTTTTGTTTTGCTGGATGGCAGCATCCAATCCATGGATGAATTGCGTGGCAAGGTCACACTCATCACGTTTTGGGCCACCAGTTGCTCAACCTGCGTGGCAGAAATGCCCCTGCTGGCACAAACCCAGCAGCAATACCAAAGCCGCGGCTACCACACGCTGGCCGTAGCCATGCAGTACGACAACCCGGTTTACGTCAAAAATTTTGCCCGCTCGCGCCAATTGCCGTTTGCCGTAGCCATAGACCATGACGGGCAGCTGGCCCAAAACTGGGGGCCCGTGCGCGCCACACCGACCACCATTCTCATCAACCGCCGCGGCCAGATCGTGCAACGCCATGTTGGGCTACTCGATGCCGGCAGCCTGCACAGCAGCATCGAGAAACTGTTAAGCGAAACTGCTTCGTAAACACCTCTTTTGGCCAGACACAAACCACACCCATACCTCTCAGCCCGCCACACCATCAAACCCTCGCTGCCTGCACGCCATGCGGCAGAAGCCTAAAATGATCGCTTTCATCCTCCCGTCGGCCTGTGCCGACGTTGTTCGCAAGCCAACGCCATAAACGCCATGTCCACCACCAAACCCAGCTCACCCAATCAAGCTCCCGCCCAATCCCGCCCCGAATTGCACCAGGCCGCGCTCGACTATCACGAGTTTCCGCGTCCCGGAAAAATCAGCGTCGAGGCATCCAAACAGCTCGTGAACCAGCACGACTTGGCACTGGCTTACTCGCCCGGCGTGGCCGTGCCCTGCGAAGAAATCGTGCAAGACCCCGCCGCCGCCTTTCGTTACACCGCGCGCGGCAACCTGGTAGGCGTGATCACCAATGGCACAGCCGTATTGGGCCTGGGCGATATCGGTGCCTTGGCGGGCAAACCGGTGATGGAAGGCAAAGGCGTTCTGTTCAAGAAATTTGCCGGCATCGATGTGTTCGACATCGAAATCGACGAAAAAGACCCAGACAAGCTGGTCGAGATCATCGCCGCGCTGGAGCCAACTTTTGGCGGCATCAACCTCGAAGATATCAAGGCGCCCGACTGCTTTCACATCGAACGCAAACTGCGCGAGCGACTGAAAATTCCCGTCTTTCACGACGACCAGCACGGCACCGCCATCGTGGTGGGCGCGGCGCTGCTCAACGGCCTGAAAGTGGCGGGCAAAAAAATCGAAGAGGTCAAGCTGGTCACCAGCGGCGCAGGAGCCGCCGCGCTGGCCTGCCTGGGCCTGCTCGTCAAACTGGGGCTGCCCCGCGAAAACATTTGGGTCACGGATATCGAAGGCGTGGTGTACCAAGGCCGCACCGTGCTGATGGACCCCGACAAAGCCATCTACGCCCAAGCCACCGACAAGCGCACACTGGGCGAAGTGATTGATGGCGCCGACGTGTTTCTGGGCTTGTCGGCCGGTGGCGTGCTCAAGCCCGATATGGTGGCGCGCATGGCGGCCAACCCTTTGATCTTTGCGCTGGCCAACCCCAGACCCGAAATCACACCCGAAGAAGTCCGCACCGTGCGCGGCGACGCCATCATGGCCACAGGCCGCACCGACTACCCCAACCAGGTCAATAACGTCCTGTGCTTCCCCTACATCTTCCGTGGCGCGCTTGACTGTGGTGCAACCTCCATCACCGATGCAATGGAAATTGCCGCCGTGCATGCCATTGCCGATCTGGCACAAGCCGAGCAAAACGAAGCCGTTGCCGCCGCCTATGCTGGCCAGCAGCTGGCTTTTGGCCCCCAGTATCTGATTCCCAAGCCTTTTGACCCGCGCCTGATGCTGAAAATCGCGCCCGCCGTGGCTCAGGCTGCAGCCGATGAGGGCGTTGCCTCGCGCCCCATTGCCGACATGGACGCCTACAAGGAAAAACTGCAGGAGTTCATGTACACCTCGGGCGCCATCATGCGCCCCATCTTCCTGGCGGCGCGCCAGGCCCAGCGCAAACGCTTGGTGTTCTCGGAAGGTGAGGGCGAACGCATCTTGCGCGCCGTGCAGATCGTGGTGGACGAAAAACTGGCACGCCCCATTCTGGTTGGCCGTCCTTCCGTGATTGCCGAGCGCATCGAAAAATTCGGCCTGCGCCTGAAAGAAGGCACGGATTACGAAGTGGTCAACGTCGAACAAGGCGAACACTACGACGACTTCTGGCAAACCTACTACGGCATGACCAAGCGCAAAGGCATTACCGAAGCGATCGCCCGCATCGAAATGCGCCGCCGCCTGGTGCTGATTGGCGCCATGCTGGTTCACAAAGGCATGGCAGACGGCCTGATCTGCGGAACCTGGGGGCACACCGGCATGCACCTCAACTACATCGACCAGGTCATTGGCAAACGCCCGGGCGTCAGCACCTATGCCGCCATGAACGGCCTGCTGCTCGCCAACCACCAGGTGTTTATTGTGGACACCCACATCAACTACGACCCCACGGCCGAGCAGATTGCCGAATACACCATCATGGCCGCGCAAGAGATTCAGCGCTTTGGCATCGTCCCCAAAGCGGCGCTGCTGTCGCACTCCAACTTCGGCTCGACCAACAACCCCACGGCCCTGAAAATGCGCCAAGCCCTGCACATTCTGCAAGAAACGGCACCCTGGCTGGAAGTGGATGGCGAAATGCACGGCGACGTGGCGCTAGACACCATCCAGCGCCAATACCTCATGCCCGACAGCCCGCTCACCAGCAACGCCAACCTGCTGGTCATGCCCAATCTGGACGCGGCCAACATCGCCTACAACCTGCTCAAAACCGCAGCAGGCAACAACGTGGCCATTGGCCCCATCCTGCTGGGCGCGGCCAAGCCCGCCAACATCCTCACATCCAGCGCCACCGTGCGGCGTATCGTGAACATGGCGGCTATTACGGTGGCCGACGCCAATTTGGCCGAAAAGCAGGAGTAAGCCACATCGGCTGGCCTGCATGGGCAAATGGTTTGGGCTGCTTACACGCAGCCCAAGCTTTGTTTGTCAGATCCATTCCAAGAAAATGTCGTATGAGCCGCATGCACAATCCTGCACATCCGGGCGCCGTACTCAAAGAATGGTTGGCGGATGTCAGCATCACCCAGGCGGCCGAGCACTTGGGCATTACGCGCGCCTATCTTTCCCGCATCCTGAACGAGCACGCCAGCATCAGCGCAGATATGGCCTTGCGCCTATCCGTATTGCTTGGTACCAGCGCCGACATGTGGCTGAACATGCAAAGCGCATACGATCTGTGGCAAGCCGCCCAAAAACCACGCCCCAACGTGGTCCCACTTGCACAGGCTGCCTGATCGGCACTCAAACCGCCCGTTTCAGCTTACAAGTTCTTCACCAAATCCATCGCTTCTTCCACGCGTGCAACGGCATGGATGGTCAGGCCTTCCAGCTCTTTGCCGAGCTTTTTCGGCATATTGGCCTTGGGCACAATGGCGACCGAAAAACCCAGCTTGGCGGCTTCTTTCAAACGCTCTTGCCCGCGCGGCGCGGGGCGCACTTCGCCCGCCAAGCCCACTTCGCCAAAAGCAAAAAATCCTTTGGGCAACGCCTTGCCCCGCAAGCTGCTGGTAATGGCCAGCAGCACGGCCAGGTCGGCCGCCGGTTCGCTGATGCGCACGCCGCCTACGGCATTCACAAACACATCCTGATCGCCCGT